>Ga0116227_10001710_pt1 | contig 49564 bp, 32 predicted proteins | sample S1TSphgellanicum_FD_89693 | JGI IMG/M metagenome (GOLD analysis project Ga0116227, IMG submission 89693) | Host-associated microbial communities from peat moss isolated from Minnesota, USA - S1T2_Fb - Sphagnum magellanicum MG | ecosystem: Host-associated > Plants > Peat moss > Unclassified...
ATGGGACGTTTATGTGAGTGGGTGTGCAGGAGTGAAGGCGGCGCGAATGATGAAGAGGAGTGGAGCTGCATTGATGCGCCGAAAGGTGGGAAAGGAGGAAAAGCTTGATGGGGAAGCTGGGTGTAGAACGGAACGACAAGACGCTTAGATGTGACGCAGTTTTTGAGAGAGAAGAAGAAACTCGATAAAGGGAAGGGAGACAGATTTTTTGGAAAAATCAGAGAGCACTGAGACCACAGAGGGGAATTAGAGGAGGAGGAGCAATCCTGGTGAGAAGGTAGAGAAAGCTTAGTGAGACGGTAGCTTGGTTGAAAGTGAGAAACTTCTGCTGCGCTTGACAATGAGTCAAGTTACTACATGAGAATCAGAGAGAGAGAGAGCTCAGAGAGTGCTAGGAATCTGATGTTTTTGTGAACATCTCAGATGGGAAGCAAGCTTGTGCTTTCGAGGAATGTACAGAGTTTGTAATGAAACAAGAGAGTTTCCTTTGCTGGCATCTGTGGGAACGTGTGAGGCAAGAGATAGATCCATTGAAATCTTGTTCTGCTGCTGTGTAGGAAGAAAATGCTTGCAGGTCTATGATTTTGTGATGCTCGTTTGAAAGAGTCAGTAGGTAGGTTGTGTGTTGTGTTTTTGGAGATCTAAGTTGTATGCCAGTGACTCAGGAGAACGTGGACATTGGGGTTCGTTGAAGGCAGTCAATGCGTTGTGTTTTCAGGATCCTCTCTTTTTGGTTACATTTCAATTTTTAAAGTTATATGCATAATAAATATTTAGATCATATGCATATTCAAGTTAAAAATCCAAAAGCAAATCCTCATCGAGAAATTATAACATGTAAAATACAAATAATCATTGCATGTACATTGATACCACAAAAACTACCATTGTGATGCTAATAGTTAGACGCTTTAACCTACATCGACCTTCCTGCACAACAAATTGTACCCTTGCAAACCCCCTTACAAAAACGAAGATTATCCCCAAACATTATTCCTCTCCTACCCCCTAATAGTTACCTTATCATATTAAGAACCTCCTTTCCTCAAAGGTTTGAAAATAAACCTACAAATGGGTTCTTGTTACAAAAACTTGGGGTAAATTAAGTAATGTTTCACCAATATAATTAAAATATCTCATTGCATGTGGTTTTTGTTCCAATAGTTGTGGAGGTAACATCTAGACTAAATGATGACCTTATGGGTGCAAACACAATCAAAGGAGCCACCAAAGTGGGTGGACATTATTAAAATATGTATTTTTATATATTTTGAAAAACCACAAAAGGGGCACAATACATTGGATTGTCAAATCTTTTGAGAATAAGCTCCATTAGTTGCAAATTTTCAATGCTCAAAATTGGATGCAAATTGATGATGAATTTCAAAAGGTGGACACAAAATTGATGTGGTGGACAACCATTTTTTTAAAAATGTATTTTCTTTTGATCAAATATGCACCATTCCTTTTCAAAATTGGAGAGGATCTTAATATTAATAATTAAAATAACAACATGGATTGAAATTGGTGAATTTCATTTTTAAAACACATCTGAATGCCTATGTTTCAAACATTTGTTTACCTTTGAAAATTAGGAATTTTGAGGGTTATATATGTTTATAATAGAATTTATTCATTTTTGTGCATTAAATAACATGGATGCACAATATACATTGAATATATGATCAAGATGCAGTAAAAACTAATTTAAATCCACAAGACAATTATATATTACATATGAAAATCATAAAATTCTATATAATATACAAACATGTGAATGCCAAATGTCAAATGAAGTTTTTGAAAAAGGACATTTATTTTGGTGCCCTTTGCTGCTTTGATTTTGTTTTCACCCTTGTGTATGTGATGAAGGATGATAAAATATTTGCATGGATGTTCACCTCCTATATATTTGGGAGTAGGCTAAAGCTTGGGGGTAAGTCATAAAATTTGTGGCAAGTTGTGTGATCTTATGGTTGAATGGATTTAAATTAAATTAAAAATTAAAAAATTTCATATTTATTTTCTCTTTGTCTGCTATCAATTTCCAATAATCCATATGTGGTGATTATGTATCCTTAATCATGAATCATGATTAAGGCTTTTTGATGGTGATAAAATTCAATATAACAATTAGTTAACAACATCACCATAATATTCTTTTAATTGTGTCCACTTGATCCATTGACTAGATATAACCTTTTTTGCCTATCAACTTTGTACTCCCAATTTGGAGGACCATTAGTTAAAAGGGTACATGTTTTTGGTGCAATCACCTATTGGAGGTAACTTGGAACCATATAATTTTCTAATGTTTTGTTTTTTTGCTAGTTAATTTTCCATATGCAACAAGATACATTCAATCAAAAATCCATATAATTTAAGCTTGATTGATTGCATTTCATAATCCAACTTATTCAAAAACTTGTTACAACTTTTATATGTATGTAAATTGATCATGAGCTTGTTTTGGAGTCTTAGAACCTAACATCTTCAAAAACATTTACTTGAAAAATAGAATATGACAATTTATTAAATCTTGCTCTAGCCTCCCAAAGTTGTGCATCTTGTTGTTTCCAAGTTGCAAACCTACATAAATCAAAGCAACCACAATTAATGGATATAATTGTAAAATTATTAGAAAAATGAATTGAAACCAAGTAGACGTGTAATTTTAAATATCCTTGACAAATGAAGGCATGGTAGTATACAAGAAAAGTATGCATCAAGCAAAACTAAAATTAAAAATGAAACAAAATTTGACATAAACATAAGAATATAAATTTAAAAACTATTTTATTATGAAACCATTGTGTGTTCCATTGTGCTTATGGTAATTTCAATACAAAATTTGAAAAAAATTAGTATAATAAAAATACATTTGAAATTGATTGATCAATATGGTGCCAAAACCTATTTTTTCATTATCCAACTTAATGAAATAAGTATGTACTAAATTGTAATGTAAAGATCATTGTATATTTTTTAATATGTCATAAAATTTTATAATTTTTAAAAATATAATATGTTTGACACACATTTGAGACAAAAGTTACCTAATTTTTTTTTAATAACTATTTGCACTTTGAAAAACATATTTGAAACCTATTTTTACAATGAAAGATTTAAAATTTAAATCACAACAATGAAGAAACATCTTATATTTGATAATTAAGTAAAAGCGTTCAATATATAATAATTTTATGATGATATTTGTTATTATTTAAATTTATTTTCACTTAGGACTACCAAAGAGGTCAAACTATATACTTTGTTTTGCCCATAATTGGAAACAATGTAATTTGTTATTCCCCAAGTTTCATCCGCTTTATAGATAAACCTCATTTGGGGATGAATTTAATTAAGGATAAAGAATTGATTTACTAAGGATAAAATACAAGGTGACTTTAAGGAAAATTCTTTTGTCTTCAAATTAATTCATAAATTTGGTTTAATTACCTTTTGAATTGAAGATTCAAACCCTTTCACATATTATAGTGTTCACATATTGAACTTGAGCAATTTTAGTAAGTATAATGAAGTTAGCATATTTATGTTGAAATGATAAATTCCAAATCACAATTTAGCCCAACTTAATTTTAATTTTTTTAATCCATCCAATTAATAATTGATGGCAAATTGGAAGCAAAATAATCCATATTTCAAAGTTTCAACATGTCAAGATGACTAGAGGGAAAACTTTAACATCCATTTTTTAATTTTTATTTTGTAATGTGGACACAAAATCTCCAATTTTACACACCCCCAACTTGTTGACCTTTAATTGTTTAAGGATGAGTTAATAGGGTTTTAAATTATGCAACCACTAATGATCTTTTGATTATCTTTAACTTGGCTTTGACTATTGCACATACAACATTAGCATATTGTTCCTAAAAATTAATGTAGTTCTTCCAATTAATATGCACTTATCTTATGTCTAATGATTTGTACATTGTGGTACCTACTAGTGTTGGGTAGGTACTTACTTGGGCAAGTTGGAACAAACAATCTCAATTTTGGTAAATAAGAATTGAAGTGAAAATGGGTTTTGATTTTCATAATTAGAATCTTTAAAAAAAAAATTAAAAAAAAGGGCTTAGAAATGGGTTCTTCAATGAAACAATAAAAAAAATTAATATCCTTTTGCATCATCATACCCTAGCTAGGTTATTAGAACCATGATTTCTTATTCTAGGGTTAAATTAATGTTCGCTCACAAGCCTTTCAACCATGCTGCTTTGGTTTCTCTAAGTGTTCGGTCACTGGCCTGTGTCCCCTTCGGCTGGGTGGCGCCGCTCGCGGATTCTGCGGGTCGCGTTCGCTGCCGAAGCGGTTACCACCTCACTCCCGTCCGTCCCTGGCGCTGCGCGGTTTGCCCTTCTGTGGTGGCCTCTCGCGAGAATTGTGTTGCGATCCGGCGAAGGAGAGAAGAAGAGAAGCGAATCAATAGGGGAAGGAGAGGGAGGACAATTTTTTATTTTTTATTTTTTCTGTTATGAGTGCATGGATTGGTGTGGCATGCACTTCATTCGTGAGTTTTGTATTTCGGCAGAGTTTCTTGGTTTTTGGTGACGGATTGTTTTGGTTTTGGAGAGGGTTGTGGGAAGAATAAGAAGAAGAAAGAAGAAGAAGAAGGGTTTTGCGGGTGACGACGGGTCAGGAGGGAGGGGATTTTGGTCGCCGCAATAGCAGCTATGTCGACTCCGCTGCCAGCTTACGGGAATAGGACGCCGGAGCAGCTGAAAGTGGCGGAGCTTCGAGACGAACTCAGGAGACGTGGAGTTCATATCAAGGGTTTGAAGAAAGATTTGGTGGATCGATTGGAGGAGTTGCTGCGGCATGAAGAGCAGCAGCAGCAGCTGCAGCGGCAACTGCTGCTACAACAACAGGAGGTAGTGGTGCCGGGAACGGTGGGAGTGAGCCAAGCCCCGGGACTTGGAATCACTGATGATACACAGCCTGTGACTCCGGTGCTGAAGAACAAACTCGCTGAAGTCGAAACAGAAGCAGAAGTACAAGCAGGAGCGGTTGTGGAGCTTGTTGCAGAGGAGGCAGCGGGGCAATTGCCGGAGGTAAAACTTGTGCTAGAAAATGAAGCCATGGATGTAGGCAAGGCTATAGCAGAGGAGCTTACTGGAGACACTGGGCATGTAGAAATCATCGTTGATTATAAGGAAGCTGCAATAGCGACTGAGGAGAAACCGGCGCAAGAGGAGAATGGACTGTCTGAGGTCGCAGAGACTATAGCTGCCTCAGAGGCCGTTGTGCATGAGAAGGAAAATGTCGTAATAGAGTCTCAGTCCCATGCACCTGCTGCAGAGGAGGCAGTCGTCATCGAGTCTGATGCTGCACCGGCGGAAGAAGAGGTTGTTGCTGATGCTGCAGCACAACAGGTGGCTTGGCAGCCTCCTGTTGCTGAAGCTGTAGAGGAGGAGGCGGCTTTGGAGGCTGTTGCAGAACCTGCAGAAGAAGAAGAAGAATCTGCGCGAAGGGCCGTTGTGGAGCCTGAGTCGGGACCTGTTATAGCCGCACTGGACGAGGAAGCTGTAACACCATTGGAAGAAGAAGTTGTAGCGCCGATGGAAGACGAGGAAGTTATAGTCGTCACAGAGGTGGTGACGGAGGAGACCCAAGTGACCTCGGAGGAGTTCAAATCCACCACCGAGTTTTTGGTCGAGACCCCAGGAGAGTCCATGGATGGAGATGAGGAAGAAGAAGTTGTAGAAAAAACTGTTGTAGTGCAAGTGGATAGTAGAGAGGAAGAGGCAAGGGAAGAAGTTGGGGAAGAAGAGGCTGGCATAACAACTGGTGAAGAGAAAATAGTCCGAGAGGAAGAAATAATTGTGGAAGAAATCAGGGTTTTTGAACAAGATGTGGAAATGAAAACAGAAACTGTGGTGGAGGAAGAGAGTGCCAAGCTCCGGGATGAGCTGGAAATAAGGCTAGAAGCAGCAGCTCCAGAAGCTGACCCTGAGCTGAAGGCAAAAGATGTTAAGCCTATGGAGGTGGATGTAGACACACAATCACGCCCTAAACGGAAAGAAGGAGGTCAGTTTGGGTTTCCTGGCTTTGAATTTTTTCCCTCTTTTCATGGAATCTTGCAAAGTAGGGGAAAGTGTTTCTCATGTTGGATCTGGAGAGTTAGATGCATGAGTGAAACTTGATGAGACAACATGACCAAGTAAGCCGTACAGAAGAGATGAGATGTGTGTTTCAACATTTTTGGCAAATCCATACAGAATAGATGAGATGTGTGTTTTGATGCATGTGTAAGTTGCACTATCATCTTGGGGAATGAGGAGTGGTTGTCCTTAATCCATTGTGCATGAGGATTTATGTGCTCATGGTACAAAAATGCCTCTGAACTTGGTTGCATGTTTACTGTAGATGGAGAGGGAAGATTGCAGGAGCCATCAAAGAGACAGCGGCGATGGAACACTGGGAAGAATGACATTGATGTGAAAGCCCCACCCAAAGTGCTGCAGACAGAGTCTGTGAAAGAGGAAACATCCTCTGAGGTTAAAGAGACAGCAGCCCCTTCCGTAGCCACTCTCCCACTTGCAGTACCAGCTTCTTCTACCCCAAAGAGTGCAAGTGGGTTGGAGAGGGTTGCCATTTCCAGGCCAGCATTGTCAAGGTCTGATGTACCAGTCAATGGAGAAACTCAAAAGACACGTGTTGGTGCGTTCTTTAGGAGGCTTACTCTGCATCTTGTGTGATTTACTAGGTATAAGAAGTGGCTCAGAAGGGCAGTTGATTCATTGGTGATGATTATAAGCGGTCCATAATTCTTTGACTTCTGTGGTAAAGCACTATGCTGGGTACTCTTTTTGTATCTGAAGTGTTAGCAGAAAAGAGGAGCACCATAACAGCAAGCCATGAAAGACAAACTCATTACCTGTGATAATGCAAATGTGCAGTGCCGCCCTCTACTAAGCCTCCGACGACATCCCTCAAGATTGATAAGTTCTTACGGCCTTTTACTCATAAGGCAGTTAAGGAGTTATTGGCAAACACTGGAGCAGTCCAAGCTATGTGGATGGATCAGATTAAGACCCATTGTTATGTCATGGTGTGTCACAATCCTGAATCTGTCTGTTCAAGTTGAGGTTTTCTTTCTAGGTGTGTTCATTCAATATTCCTTAGTGCAGCATGTTTGTCACACATGGCCTTTCTGTTAGGAAAACAATGTCAGGTGGGCTTTTGGCAACTTCCATGCTGCATATTTTTTGTGAATTGGATTCAGAGTTATTTATACCTTTGAAGTCATCATGTTTTGGTTGAGGTGCTACTTATGCTTGCTCAGAGTTTTTGATCCTTTGACTAAACCTGGGAGCTTTATTTAGATGCATTTGTGTATATTTTCGAAGGAAAGGTTATGCATAAAACTGTGGAGTGAATGCTTTATTTAGCTAACATTGCTGTGTCTGGGATGAATGTAGTACTCAACTGTTGAGGAGGCAGTAGCCACCCGCAATGCATTATACAATCTGCAGTGGCCTCCACAGGGTGGGCGTCTGTTGACAGCAGAGTTTGTGGAACCTGAAGAAGTGAAAATTCGTTGTGATGGTGAGAAAGCTGCTACTTCAAATGCTCCAACCACTCGTGGACCTGTGCCAGCAAATAATACTCCTGCTGAACATGTGGTCTCAGCACCTCCTCCCACTCATCCCTCTTCATTGCCTCCAGTTCCAGCTTCAGGGCTTCCTCCCCCACCTCCCCTCCCCCCTCCTCCCAGGGAGAGGCCCCCTATGCCAAGCAAGCAAGGTATACTTCTTGCCCTTTATGCTTGTATGCATCGTACATTCTAGCCATTGGTCATGGGGGCTCTCACTTTCAAATTCTTGCATTTTGGGGCTCAATGAGTATACCTGCTGTAGGATGTGAACTGGTTTGATCTGAACTTGACATGTTCACCCAATGATTGACCAGCCTGATATCACACATGTTAGGAAGGATAGGGTTCAGTGACTGATGAAATACTGGTATATTATCACTTCAGCTTGAGGTTGACTTATTGGCATCGGAGGTATTGGGCTGAAGAAGATATTGCAACTGAGCCCCTCTCCCTAGTAGAAAACTCTATGATCCATTAGGTTTGGACTTTTAATCATTGGATCCAGGAAGGGGACAGACTCTGTTGGTTTGAGGAGAGTTGCTTGTAAAGTGCCTATATGCAAAGCCACTTTGTCTAACATCTATAAACTCTGTTAGTGTTTTGACTGGCAGCTTTGTGATGATGTGTGGTTTCTGCAGAGATAGAGTCTCAGGGTCCAACTTTAGATGATCTGTTCAAGAAGACACGAGCCAAGCCCCATATCTATTACCTCCCTCTGACAGATCAAGATGTTGCAGCAAAGCTTGCAGCCAGGCGCCAAGCACCCATGGTAAAGCCTGGTGTTAAAACCTAGGTCATGCCACTGAGGCGGCAGCCCAGAGGTCAGTCTGCATTGGCGTCCTCTTAAGTTGTGAAGGTATGTAAGTGCTGTGGGCTTTGGAACGTGGTGATTTACATAGTCCATTTAGTACATCCATGTTTTTGGTTGTAGATCATTTCATAAGACATTCTAGGAAGTGATTATTCTGCAGGAGGGGAATGCTATGGCAATTTGCACCTGAAGATGAAGCTTGTGAAGATGCTCCATATGTTTGACCCTGGCTATATGGACAGCTACAGCTGGTGGAGTCTTTCTGAGGTGTTTGTGTCCAACCCACTCATTGTGCAAGAAAGTTTCGAAAATGAGGTCAACACATACAACTTCAGCAGCTGTCAATTGCTAGAGAATTCTGATTCTGCTGATCCTTGCTGACAAAGATTTTAGTTGTTGACAATTGAGGTTGAAATGAGCCTCACAACTTTCTGTGGTTTAACAGAGGGTCTTGTCCACATTCTAATAGGTGATCTCAGAATGTCCATTTGTGTACAACATGACATATTGTGATAAATTCTCTGATGGTTTCTGTTCTCAACGACTGTGTCCACTGTGATGTGTTCTATGTGTCATCCAAGAAACATGGTACCGGCATTAAATGATTATAATGTGCTTGTTCCATTGGGAGGGCTCAGTTTACTTAGTTACTCCTGAGTACCTTCTCCATGCAGACATTGACTTCTGTCAGACGCATCATTCTGCCATACAGGCTGATGACTATCATGCTGGAAATGCTTGGCATCGCAAAAAGCCACATAGAAACATTGCCTGTATGGAAAGGAAGCAATATGATTTTCATGAGGAGCAGGGCTTCCAGACTCTATGGAAGGTAGAGTTCCCTGTGTGGGAGTCATTGGAGGCTAGCCACAAAGATCCTTGAGGTCACTGAGAGCACATCATGCTCACTGGACTTGTGCATCCAGACACTCCCTTCTGATTTTGCAGAGTAGTTTGACATGGGATTGTAATGGCTCAATCCTGTCGTTCCAAACCCATAGGATCTGTCTCATGCTAGGAATTGAATTGAAGCCTGAGAGTTGGACCAGGTTTCAATTCAATTCCTAGCATCTTCATTCCTTAGTGTCAGATATAGAGTTGAAAACAGAATCTGAAGTTTTCAATTTGGAGTTGACCACAGTTGTCACTTTGATGAGCTCTGGATGGCAGTGTTGTACAGTTGATGTGTGATGTTTTACAAACTTTGAATCTTCTTCCCCAATGTTCCCATTGAAGTCTGTCCATAAAAAGTAGGCAACAAGGTACATTGAACTTCTCATATATATTTTGTTGCTACCTTGGATTTCTGGCAACTCAACCATTTTAGAAACTACAGAACGACATTGATTATGTGTCCCTTTTTAAGTGCAATACAAGGGTCATCCTACTACACACTGTGCCCCCAGGCCTTTTGTATGGAGAGAAGTACCTAGTGCCTGACCTTTTTCTGCTGTTGTATTCTGCAGCAACACCGACAAACAAGCCAGCATCATAAGTACGGTAAGTTTGTTTGTTACTAGATACTGGCCACACCCAACTTCTTTGAACATGACAAGTAAATGAGAGGCAACTGTGCTCCATTGTTTCACTATAATACAATGATACATTTTGTTGACGAATTTTGACAGACGATTTGTTGCAGGTGAACTTTGATAGGTGAAGCAGCATAAAAGAAGAAGGAAAATTTTGCACCAAAAAAAAACAGCAGGTGAGAATGAAGAACCATGGCCACCAGATTATGGAAGTCTTTTTTGGAGGTGGGTTACTGCTGATTAGATTAGAGATCTCTTACCAGATGATGTGCTTTTACATCATTTCACATAACATAACACTTTTGCATAAACGCAATTCAAAAACTGCATTTCTGATCATGAATATACGATTCCTGGAGGACTGCAAACTGAACAGCCCCACACTGTTCACGTCCATTTTTGGGGAGTGGTGAGGTTCCAATGATTATTACAGTGTAATTATTTGAACACATAAGCCTACATGGGATGAGAGACTGGGAGCTTCTCTCTTCAAAAGCTGGAGCTGGACAAATTCACTGGTCATGACTCTTAACTGTAGCTGAGTTGACTGGACTATGTATGTGTGGATGGGTGGGTGCAGTTGCTGCTGCTTGCTCCTCATTATCCATCTATCCATCCATCCATCACACATCATGACTAGTGGAATTGAAGTTCAATAATGCTCACGCCAAGGAGACTGGAGCCTTGCATTGAGTGCAAGCAAATTGCCAAGTGTTGTGGTGGTGGTGGTGGTGGTGGTGGTGGTGGTAGTAGTAGTGCCATTTGATTATTTTTAGGTCATCAACTTGATGCTTTGATTCTTTTCTAGTTTGACATCCACCCATCACCCCCACCAACCCCTCCAAATCTCACAAAAGGGAATGAGGAGGAGGAGGAGGAGGAACGGAGGGCCCCATTGTGACAATTTTCACATTGGGACAAAACAATCCGCTTGATATTACAAACACATGTGCACACATATTCATACACAAAGCAATAGAAAGTCAATCACTATGGCCATTACCGATCTGGGTTTCCCACACAAAGAGTTGCTCATAGGATCCTTAAGGTTTTTGCATACAAAGAATTTGCCCATCAGACTTTTGAGGGTTTTTTTTTGCGTACAAAGAATTTGCCCATCAGATTTTTGAGGGTTTTTTTTTTTTGCGTACAAAGAGTTTGCCCATCAGACCTTTAAGGGTTTTTGCATACGAAGAATTACCCCTCATATATTTGAGGTAACTCTGCACTTGATGAAAGTCCGAGGAGGGGTTAAATGAGTGTGTGTTTCAATGGATTTTTCCCCCATGATGGCTTCTCTTTCTTGTTTTTCTCCATCACTTTTGCACAATTGCTACCACTACTCTTAAACTACTACTTACCCATATAAAAAGCTCTTAATGGTGTACTAATTTGTTTTTTTGAGCTCTACCCAATAGGTATTTATTCCCTTAGTGTAGGGCCGTTGACCTTGGGCTTTACTAGAGTAAGGGTCAACGCGAGTTGGAGCCAAGCGTGGACCTAACTTTGGTAAAGCCGATGGCCAAGGGCTTTACGGAGTGTAAAAAACTTGTGTCAATTTTTTTCTTATGATTTTTTTCATGATTTGTGAGGGGTATCACAAGAAAAAAACACGAAAATTGTGATGTGTTTCCCCGAAAAAAAAACACCCATTTAATTTTTTTGAAATGCTCCATGAACAATGGGAAAAAAATTATGCTCTATAAGGTGATCTCTGATTACACTATAAAAAAATTGGTGTATGTCTTTATGGAAGGGGGGGTATTAGCCCAAGCCAAAAAGGATGGCCAACAATTTTAGTATGGGTGAAGCTCCTTTACCATTTGAAACAAAATTTGAGGAATATTCAATTTTGTCTCTTTAGGGTAAGGTGAATTTTCATGGCAAAAAGCTCAATCTAACACACTTTGTTCTAAGTATCTATATTTCAAACTATTCTTTAAGTGGGAAGATATTTTTAATATTGTTTAGGGTTTAGGATTTTTTGAGTTTTGAGGGTCAAAATAATAATAATAATAATAATTACAAAGGCAGAAATGGGTTGTTTATGGATCGGGTATTTAAAGTGATGACCTATGATCGACTGCTGCATTTAATTAAGCCAAGGGTTTTGTGTGTAAGGAAGTGTGATTAGAGGCCAATTAGGTATAGTAGGGTTAGTGAGATGTGAGGGGGTAGGGTTGGTGGGGTGTGTTTAATAATAGTCAAGAAAACATATAGATATAGATGTGTCTTTGGGTACTGAAAATTTCAAGTGGAATGATTTGGTGATGATGGGTTGTTGTGCATTAGTAAAGTCTAATTAGGTACCGAATAAAGATCATAATCCACTTTTGCTTTGTGCAAAATCAAGCATTACCCTAGTAGTAAACAAATGAGGGATTGTTAATCCTAATCCACCATCTTTAATTTACACAAGATGGTTTATATTGCACATATTGCACCGTCAATAAAAAAAAGGGCATAATGTTCTAACTTCTTCTAATCCCCTTCTCATAGGGTTTTGTTGCGAATTCCAACTCTCATTTTTTTAAAGTGACACCACAGGCTCAGTTATTCCATAGTGACCCACTTAACGACTAACTTACATAAATATATGTGTGTATACATGCATACTTGTTCCAACAAAAAGACTGAAAAAACTTAACCTACGAAAGGAAGGGGGAAAAATAAAAAACAATGATATGTATACTATGCCCTTTTTTTAACCCTCTCTCACACATCACCCTAGAATGTGTAAGTGAAATTTCCATACCTCTCCCCCCACTAGATTCCCCTAATGGATTTGAATAGTCTCCAATGGAATGAATCATAGCGGCCCCTACCCCAACGCACCCACCTAATCCTACCCAACCCACTCCCCCGCCCAAAATCAAATTGCCCAATGATGATGAGACTAAATTATTAACAATAAAATTAGAGAAAAAAATCAAATTGCCCAATGATGATGAGGCTAAGTTAGTGAGAAAATTAGAGGAAAAAAAAAGAGAAAGAGAAAGAAGGTTGCCAATAGTGTGGTGTTGCAATTAGGGCATTGTTGACATGCAGGGATTGTGGGTGAGGAGGAGGGTATTGGATTTGGGGGGTATGAGTTGATGAGAATAGAAAGCAAATACAAACTAGCAAACTCCTCCCTTACTAACATATCAACTCTCAAACCGCAAAACTTAACCAAACCAATAAAAACATCCCAACTACTACTACTACTATCATCTATGTACATATTGTGGAAAAGAAAGAAGATTTCATCAATTGACAAACACCCATTGAGCTTATAGTGGTAGAAAAGCAAAAGAAATGAAAAAAAAGAGGCAGGTCATTTCAAAAATAAAACATCCACCCTTATTACGGAGGAAAAAATTCGGCTTGATAATGTGCCCTCCCTCCATAACCACTATAAATTATTTGGCGGGGCTTTTGCAATTAGCAAATGATGTTATGATAGTCCAAAGATCCCCAAAAACAAAACCCTTTGCAAAAACATCTATCAAACAACCCAACAAACAAACAAACAAACAAAAAAACCCCAAAATCACTAGACTTCTACAACTACTACTACTACTACTACAACACACAAAACACTACTAACATTTTCCTCCCAACTGTGTTCATCCCAAAGTGTGGTAGTAGAGTAGTAATACTAGTGTGTGGAAAATAGTTTTGTTGGGTGTGTTGGGTGATTGCTTGTTTTTCATTTGGGAGTTGGGTTTTTTTTTTTTCGTTTTTATTGCTAAGATTGTAGTAGTAGTTGTTGTTGTTGTTGTGAGTGATCATCTTGTATTCACGTTTTTGTTTGTTGTTGTTGCTGTTGGTTTTGGTGGTGGTCGTGGTGATCATCATATGTATGCGGGGGTTTTTTTTTTTGTTGTTGTTATTTTTGATGGCTATGGTGAGGAAGAGGAAGAAAAATCTTAGGTCAAAGATGGGTCTCCTCTTCTTCTCCTCTTCTTCCTCTTCCTCGTCTCTATCTATCTATTTCTTGAGGTTTGGAATGTGTGTGTCTTTATTGTTTTGATTTTTCTTTCTATTTTTTGTGTGGAGGGAGAAGGAGATGGTGATGATGATGTTGTTGATGCTGATGATGATGCCTACACTCTAGGTTTTGTGTTTTGTGTGTGTCTGTGTGTGTGTGTGTTTTTTTTTGGTGCTTGGGTGTTTGCGTTTTTGAGTGTTTTGTGTATGTTTTGGGTGTTTTGGTGTGGTTTTGGTTTTGTGGGTGGTGGGTTGTTGTAGAAGAAAGTTGTGGGGTTCCTTCTTCTTCTGCTGCAAACCCAGGGACATAGAAGAAGCAGAGGGTGTTCTTTTTTCTGTTGTTTTGTGGTGGATTTTTTTGGCACAGAAGAACAGTTTACAAATTTTTGGTGTCGTGGGAAGAAGAAGAAAAAGGAGGAGGAGGAGGAGAACAAGAAGAACAAGAAGAACGGGGAGGGACAGCTGCTGACAGATGTTATGAGAATCGGCAGTATTTTTTGTTGCTGTTGTGATGAAGATGGTGGAGATGGTGGATTTAGGAGTGTGACTGGCGGGAAGTGGGGGCGACAAAACATGGCGTGGAGGTGGTTTTGATGTTTTGCTTTTGGTTGGCGGGTGGGGCTGGTGGTGTGAGATTTAGGTGAGAAATGGGTGGAGGAGATGGTGAGGGGAAAATGAGAACTGGGGGAGTGGCAGTAGTAGAAGGGGAGGAAGTAGAAGAGGGAGGTGATGCTGGATGCATGAGGCAGTGATGATATCCAGTTATAGGAGGATTGTTGTTCAGGGTGATGGTTAGGGTTATGGCAGGAGAAGCTCTTGTAGTAGTAGGAGGAAGAGGAAGAGGAGGAGGAGCAGGGGGTTGAAAGAGTCCTGGAGCCTCTTGGGAACATCAACAACAAGTACAAAGAACCAATCCAGTCAGGGGAGAAAAAAAGGAAATAGATAGGAGGTGACCTTCTGACTAGGGTTTGGAGGTTTGGAAACTCTGGAGCAGGGCTGTTGCTGCTGCTGCTCCTGCTGCTGCTACAGCGAGAAGATTTTTGTTTTTTTTTATATGGAGAGCTACGAGAGTGATATTTTCATGTCACAGGAAGGCGATGCATCCATTGACTTTACCCTCTTGGATCGACCCAATTGCAAGTAGGTGCTGCTGCCATGGTCCAAGCCCCCTGCCTGCCTACCTGTGCAATCAGATGGTGTTTTTTCCATAGAAATCCCATTATCATCATCATCAACAACCTAATGAGTCTTGGCTTCTCATCATGGATTCCACAGAAGCTTTTTGAAGTCTGTTTTTTCTTGGTTCTTTGCTGTTTAGGTTAAGGTGATGGGTCTGAGGGTCAGCCATCAAACAGCCAGAGAGACACATACAGACACAGACACAGACAGACACACAGAAACAGACAGAGAACTTTAGAGGGAGCAAGACTGTAACATCAAATTTTCCTATGTGCTCTTTGGTGTCTGTGGGGTTAGGTTTTCTGCTTGTTGCTGCAAGCCAAAGCTAAGAAGCTGGGATTCTGAATGGATTTGTGCTTTTGCAGCATTGCGTCAGCACCAGAGGCCACTGCAGCTTTGCTTCCAGGTGTGTGTAAACCTGCCTGCACACACACACACCCCTCTCATATGGTTTCCTTTTCTATGATTTTCCCTTAAGCACTTTTGTCCTATGGACTCAAGCCATTGCCCCCGAAAAGGAAATGTTTCAATGGGCGGAGAAACTGTGGTGGTACTCTTTGGAGCCCAACTGTTGTTCCTGGCTTCAAAATCTATGACTTGCACTATAGACTTACTGACGAAGAAGAAGAAGTTTGCTTGAGCAGTTTTTGGAGAGTTTTTTGGAGACACTTGAGGTGCTCCCATAGATCATTGCATCATGATTGATTGTGAGAATCTCTCTTGTCCAACTGAATCTTGATGCATTTTCTCACACCATCTACACTTCCATTCTGTCACATCAGATGTCCATGTTGGAGATTCCTCATTTGCATCATTTGACTTTTTGGACGGATCTGGTGTGGATGGCTTGAGTGGGTTCCCTCGTGGGGTTGATGACAACCATTCCCTGGAGCTCTCAAGGCAAGTTGATTCTCTTCTTTTCAATGGGTTTTCAGAACTTTGATCTTCTTCATGATTCAGGCTTTCTGTCTGTCTGTCTGTCTGCCTGTTTCCAGATAGGAGAATTCCTGTTAAGAAACTACCACTCCAGAAGACTTGTACAGGTTTACAGTATAATTCATGTTTACTAAATGCCAGACCTGTTATGATTACAGTCTGCATTTTGCCCTACAAGAGTTCTATGCACTTGTGAACCAGTTGGCATTTCATTCCACTTATGGAAGAAAGGCTGAACATCCCATTTGCATGCAACCAATTATTGCCAATGGGTCTTGGTGATTTGCAGTTTTTAGGTATTATTGGTTTTCAAAGAAGATCTGATCGTGATATATGATTCTGGATTGCATAATGCAGGGACAATCCTGACATCTCGCGGTACAAGGAGCAGCCAATGCATCCAAACACAGAAATTGGAGGGGTAAAAAGTCTTCACTGTTTAATCCTTTTGGAGTGTTATGTTTAAATATATACTCTAATCATCTGAAAACTCATGATTTACAAAAACTGTTATTCATGTGCATTTCAGAATGTGTCTTTGAGTTTGTTGACAGCAATATAATGTTTGATCTGTGCTCAACCTGTTTTATTACATCCATGGACATCTGTGGCGTCTTCACAGAATGGAGTTGCAGTGGCCAACTTGCAACAATCACAATATCAGATGCCTTATGCAGTACAAAAGCCAGTCTCAAGTGTGGATTTCTTTGCAAAGATGCCAGTAAAAGCTCTGCAACAGCAAGAGCAGCAGTCACAGTTGTCTCTTTTCAATAATGAGGGACCAGATGAGAATCCAGATTACTACGAATCAGGCCAGGCATCTGAGCCATCTCATGCATCAGGCAGCGGTTGGTGGATGCCAGACACCACCCCTTGGATGGCAAATAACAATCAGCAGCAGGATCAATTGCAGGTGAACAACCGGGCCGCAACTGAAGATCAAAGAAGGCTGATGCAGCTGAAGATTGGGAGCTCCCAGACAAGCCCACAGGCAGCTGACTACCCTGGAGCTCTGTCGTCCAACTCACAACCTGCGAATAGTGATCCAGGTCCCTCCATGTATTCATTTCTTCCAACCAACACAAATCAGGCTCCCAAGATGGGTCAGACATCTGATGCAGGTTTGAACTCAGCAAGAGTTCCAACAATTCATGCCCCCAAAACTGTCAAAAGTTTGCCACATAATCCTCCGTATGACTTTGAGGGTCTCTTGAATGGATCTGGTTATCAGCAGCAGCAGCAGCAACAGCAGCAGGCGGGAGGTCCTGTGCCCAACAACATGACCTTACCTGGGCGGCTTCATTTTGGGAATTTGAATCAAGAGTCAGGTCAGAATCAGCAGCAAAATCAGAGCATGAACAAGTACAAGGGCCAGAACATGCTTGAAGTATCACCTCTCAAGGTCAGTGACTATGACTTTTTTGGGGGTGACTATGTGATCAAGGGACAAGAGCAGGGCCAGCTTGGAGAGCAGATAGAGGAGGAAGAGGCTCAGGTGTGGCGTCAGCCACCTCCACGGCAGCAAAATCAGCTCAACAACCCCTACGCAAGCTCCTCCTACGAAGATATGCGTCAGCATCAGCAACAAGCTCAGGTTCAGAATTTTGTTGCAGTTGTTGATTGTTGAACACAGGTGTTGAGTTCTCAGACCAGGGTTGCTAAGCCTTGGTGCCTATTTAGGTCCAATAGACTGTATCCAGCAGAAGCAGATGTGTTTGCTCATTTAGCATTTGTCTGGCAATGGTGACAGGTGCATCAACATCTGCAGCAGCAGCAGCAGCAACTCTTTTCTGGGAACCAAAATCCAAGCCAGCCAAGCGGGAATCAGTTTCAAGCATTTTTGAGTGACAGCTCCCTCCACCATGAGATCCCACAGGTGATGCCACCAGAGCAAGCTCATTCTCAGATGGGATTGGAGCACCACCATGCTCCTCTCATGCAGACCAATTTCCATCCACTTAACAATAGCAACGCCCGGGTCATGATGTATCCAGGGAATGATGCTTCTACTGGGCAAGGCCTTGCAATTGGGTATCTGTTGGGGCAAGACAATAGTTTTAGTTGGCAGCAATTAGCTATGAAAGCTTCTGGGCATGATCAGCCTCTCTACACACCTGTGAACAGTGTTAAGCGAGATGCAGTGGGACAAGTACGTAACCCATATGCTAGTGTACAGGGCAGTGCTATGCATGGATTCTATGGTGGGATGGGGAAGCTTCCTGCAGCCCCAAGTCCACATGTGAACAGACCGATACCTCGTAGCCTTGGAATGGGTCCATCTGGCCTCTTTGGCACTGATGGTCGGTCAGAAGTCTTCAACATGGCTGACCAGAGCAACAGTCAGGCAGGAAAGTTTCAAGCACCTCCAGCAAAAATGCTGTTTGGACAAACTGTGCAACAGCAGCCACCACCACCACCACCACCACTGCTGCCGCCACCTCCTCCGCCTGTCAAAAACCCACAAGGGTTTTCAAGCAACCTTCACTCAAACATTTTATTGTCAGCAAATCAGCAGTCAATGGAGGAAATGCAGAGCAGACATCATCATCATCAACAGCAGCAGCAGCAGAGTGTCAGAACTAATGCTGCCCAGCAGCAGCAGCAAGGTGGCCCAGTCCAAGTGAAGCTCTTTGCCCAAAGTCTGACCCCACTAGACCATCCGATGCAGCAGAATCTAATGGCAAGGAACAGTGATTCTGCACAGCACCAGGAACAAGCTCGGGCCATGACTGCTCTGCAACAGTCATCATTCAATGTTCTGCAGGCACGAAATCAAACTATGGGAGCTAGCCCCAGTAACTATTACCAGCAAGGAAGCACCACCCATGCAGGGGGCAGCTTTTCATCAACAAGCACTAATGATGCCAAACAGAAAAGCATGTGGAATTCGTATGATCTGGAGCCAGATGCCTCACAAGTTGAGCTTCCTATGGGCTTGACAGCAGGGAACTCAGATGAGGTTCCTATGAGCTTGATGGCAGGAACCTCAGATGATATGCTCAAAAATCAGTGGACAGGTTTATCTGAGACACAAGCTCGTGCAGATGCAGAGGTTGCATTGACCTCTGGGAGACTTAAAGCGCAGCAGAGTCTGTGGGGTAACCACAACCTGCAGCAAAGTGAGTTGGCTACTGAACTTGATTCTATGAGCCCTGGCATGCAAACGAGTCATGGCAGTCAGGAAACAGTGGGTGGGCAAGCCATTGATGGCAACCAGTTGAATGGTAACAATCTGCAACAGAGCTCAATTCAGCCTGGGACAACAATATCAAGTATGACAGAAAATGAAAGACAAGAGGAGATGCAGAGTTCACAGCAGCAGGAAAGCAGTTGGCGTGATCAGAGCCGGTTGCAACCGAGTCCCCCGCAGGCGGCAGCACCCTCAAACTCCTCATTTCAAGTATTCACAGATGTACAAAATCGACCACAGAGGAATTGGAAGAGTTTGTGGCAAGATGTTCCAGATACTGAGAATACCTCTCAGTTAGCAGAGATTGAGAAACAGCAACAACAGCAGAACACTCTGTGGGGACAGAGGCTTCAGCCACAGAGCTCCTCCCATGGAGGTGGATCTCAATCTCAATCTCAACTGCCTAACCATAATGCAGGCATGTCTCAGAGCAGCTGGAGTGGGCCTCAAAATTCTTCACAAGCAGAGCAACTGTTCAAAGGTACCACTAGACAGCAGCAGCAACAGCAGCATTATCAGAATCGACAGCAGCAGCAGGTTTTGATGCCAGGAAGCTCCGAGTCTGGTCATGTCTATCAGGATGTTGATGGAAGACAGCAGCCAAGCAATCACGGACCTAACTTTCTGCAAGGCATTGGGCATCCATCCCAATTGATGGCAGACAGGGACTCAACTTCTGGAAGTGCACAGGGGGGATCAATCTTACCACCGCAGGATCATGGCTATCACCTTGGAGCAGCATACCCACAGTCAAATGCTTCTGGGGATGGAAGACAAACTGTCGCCCACAACAACTCAGTTGGATCTACTTCAGAGAACCAATATTTCCTGCAATATGCAAACCCATCATCAGGTCAAGCCAATCTGCAGCAGCAAGGTGGCGGTGGCTCAAATGGGTGGTCCCCTCAAATCTCCAGACAGGGTGTAGACAATCTGACTCTGGCTGCTCAATTGGAGAATGTGGACTTGAGGCAGCAGCAGCAGCAGCAACAACAACAACAAGATGGTAGAGTGCAGTTGCAGCTCAGTAATCACCAAACAGAGAACAGTTTTTCTGCCTTGATGAAAGCCAAGGGGCCTGCTAGCCTACAGGAAGAGTCTTCAGCTGGAGAGTCTGGAATGTTGGGCTTGAAGTCATTCCAGATGGGGGCTGCTGCAGCAACATATCGACAGCAGGCTGCATTGGATAGGATGGCTATGCAAAACAGGTATCCTGAGAATATGTTGGCACAAAGGGCAGGACTTGCATTTGCACATGGTCCTGTTACCTTCCCCAGTGGTCTTTATCCAAATGTCAAGGATGTCAGAACTTCATCAGATCCTGGGATGCTGTCTGGGTAAGTTTAGTGCAAGCATTTGTACTTTTGCATATGAAGTGCAGGCTGAACAATGCTGTGATATGGCAATGATGATGAAAAGGAACCATTCTCTGTTAAAAGACAGCAATTCCTGCTCTTGGATGTTGGCTGTGTACTGCTCATATTGAAAGTATGTTTCTTTGTTTTGTGCAGGAACACATTGGAGCTTCTTAGCAATCGGGAGCAGGAGGATAGAAGGACAACATTACAGACAGAAGCTTTGAAGCATCAGGAAACAGCTATGGAGAATGGTGCTGTAAATGCCTCAGGCATTTCACTGGCACATTTGCGTCGAGGTCAGGAATTTGACATCGTTTTTCACAGTCTGTCAGGTTTAGTTAGCTACAGCAACTTTATGTTCTTTTATACTGAGGAGATTTTGCAGTTTCTAGATTACCATTGTCCCGCAACTTTTGTAGACCATAAAACCATATTGAGATCCGAGCTTGCTCTCCTTCAGGTACGATGGGTAATCTCCTTCAGCGACCCACACCATCTCGTGCAGAATCATTGTCAAGAGAGCTGGAACTTCAGCTTGCAAGAAATCTGGAGGCATTGCCTCAAGGCAGACCACTTCCGCATGAGTACAGGGAAGAGTCTCAAGCCTATGGGCAACAACAAGCAGCCACACAAAGCTTGCGTGCAGGTCCTTTGCTCTCCAATGTTCCACATGGGGAGCAATCTCAACTGCAGGAGAGAGGAGACTCTGGAAGCATGATGTTCCCTGGTGCCAGACTTCCTCATGATATCTCAAGGCAGGCAGCACTCATCTACAAGAGTCTCAACCCAGCAGCAAGGATCCAGTTTGCAAGTCAGTTTGCTCAGCAATTTGCAAGAGCTGGTGGGACTCTTCCATCATTGGACACTAGAAGCTCAGCCCAAAATTTTTCAGGAGTTGGGTATGACAGGGCTTCCACATCCACATGGGTGACTCCAGGGAAACCCACTGCCGCTGGAGGGCAAAGTGGATACAAATGGCCAGCACAGCAGCCTGGGGCAATTCAAGTTGCAGAGGCAGCTTCAATCACACCACCACCACCAAAGAAGCTGAAACCAGAGCCTCCACCTTTTGTTCCTTGGCGTATAGCAATCACCCAGGCAGCCACCCATCTTCCAACAATAAGGTTTGTCACTGAAAGTCCCCTGTGCGCAGTTCAAGAGTTGGAAAAGAGCTGTGTCACAATAGTCCCTCTCCTTCATCACCGTGCTTCTCAGTTGTGATTATGAAGCTAGAGTTTGATCCCCCAGTTGCACATTGTCTCCCATGACTATGGTTCTTTCTTGGGTGTTAATTTTATTGTGGGTGTTTTCATCTGACTCTTCTTGTATTATCTTTGTCAGCCGTTCTGAGATGGAGTGGGCTGCAGCAACCAGCTGTCTACCAGAACAGGTGCATACCCATATCATTACCCTCTTATGGTTGCTGGTCTTTGTTGTGATGACAATGACTGCAGTAACTACTGAGTGTGAAATGATAGCATGGGTCTTTGTAATATTGACACAAGTTATAAATCTTTTGTTTCAAATGTGTCTGCAGGATGTGTCTAATGAAGTGGGGCCAGAACCCTCGGATGTCAATGCATTGTGCATGAAACGAGCAAGAAGACGGCTGAAACTCACCACTCAGCTCATGCAACAACTTATTCCGGCTTTACCCTGTCGAGTGTTCAAGGGAAGTACTGCTGAAGATAAGGACAATACGGTTTTTCTCCTTGCCAAATTTGCAGTCACTGAAGCTTGTTTGTTAGCCACTGGTGTCAGCAAGGAACGGAATGCTGTCACAATCCGTGAACAGGGTGCACCAGACAGCAATGGAAATTGCAGCTCGTATGTTCCTCAGTCAATATCCACACTAATTTCTTATGCATGGAACTTTGTCTCGGCTCTCCATTATGGAGTATATTGGTCATTCTAAACATCCCTCTTTCAGAGTCCAAGGAAGGTTGTGAACAAAGTGCTGCAGAGTGTCATAACACTGTTTCATTGCAAGCTTGTAGTTGTCCGCTAGAAACATCGGTTCTAGCTTGCATAACCAGTTGGTGTTCCCATATTGTAATCTGCCCACTAAGACCTTTGGTGCAAACTGATGGTTCCACTAATGAAACTTTTTGTACAGAGAAAAATCTCAGCAGCAAATGGCTTTGGTGAAGAACATCAATCCAGCTATTCCAGACCAACTGCAAATACATCTGAAGCAGCGAATGACCCAGTTGAATAATGAACTTACAAGGTGCTTTGCAACCTGTGTCATGTTGCTAACATTCAGTTTTTACATTGGAATTTAGCTTAGATTCTGACATCTGTTATGTCAGGTCAGATCAGATTGTCCTCTGTGTGGAATGTAATTTGTCTCTTAGTTCCAGGCTTTTAGTTGCGGAAAATTGGGGTGTGTATGTGTGTGTGTGTGTGTGTGTGTGTATGGTCTTCTTTGTCCTCTTCTGCACAGTATTGACTTGAGTGAAGTTATTTGTGTTGGGCACCAAATGGGTCAGGATGGAGAATGCACCATCAGCATGGAAACTCTTAAGGGAATGCAATGACCTTGACAAGCTGAGTATTGTAACCCGGTTGGAGAGATTCCACCCCGGGATGCTGGCAGGATTTCCCAATTCAAGTTTGAGATCTAAACATGATAGTAGAGTTGAATCCAACACGGTTACCAACTTCCTGAGACCATTCCCAGAGAGGCATATGTCAGCTGTGACAGTCCCTACACAGCTGCCAGAGAATGTTTTGCTTAGACCTTTGTAACACAAAAGGTATGTGCTAAAACATTGCTTGAATATACCAACTACTTCAGTTTGTCTTGTGGTTTAGTGTGGATCTCTCTCCAATCATCTTGTCCTTTACATGAAGAATACATGCAGGCACATGTATTGAGGAATGGCACTGACCAAGTACAGTGGCTGGCTGTCCATGTCTCTTATTGACTGCAGGCAGGCGGCTGCAATCATCATGCAAGAAATGGAATCTCTGTGGCTCCTGTTTGAGGGCTGTTTTGAGGAGCATTTCTTTCACCTGTCTGTAGACATTTGATTTACAAAATGCACACTTTCTTAATGGGTATTTATCTGCTGACTCTTTTAGTTCAATTTAGAGTCTCCTGTCTCCTCATCAATTTTTTGATGATTTAATTGGATCAATCGGAAATGGTTAGCGTCTTCTGGAATGAAAATTACACCCTGGTCACTCGTAAAAGAAAACAGTTTTTCTGGACCTCTGAACATAGCACTTGTTTGTTGCAGTTAATTTGGCCTTTGGTGGTGCCCAAGATACACATGCCACCATAATCAAGCTGTTCTTGATATTCTCCTGTTGCTGACTTTGTCTGCTTTCCCTTTGTATGCAGGGCAGTGAAACCCATCCTGTCTAACATGCTTTAGAATTGCTGTTGGGTGAATTAGGCTCTAACCCATTTAGCATATCCTTACAAACCCATAAAGCGGTTCTAGTCATGGCCAGATTCAAAATTGTCTTTATCTTGCCCGTAGTTGCAGCCATAAAGACTACACATGGTACCAACCCCTGATCATTCAATCACCCAACTTTTTCCCTGTGAAATGGGCTGGTTTGAAATCAGGCAGGTGTGAAAACTCAGAGTGGTGAGATGCATGACCACTCTTAGCTAACAATTCTTTTTGCCAGTCATGCTGGGAAAAGCTCTGTAAGGAAATGTGTGACTGCAGATCAAAGTCACAGCTGAGTCCCACTCTCCCTGCTGTTTTTTTGGAAGTTGGAATTGCAGAAGAATATTTACAGTGAGCCAATGGTTGCATGCATGACTACTTACTTCGTTTCAACTTGCTTGATGCTTTGTCTATGGTGCTCAGTCTTTCAATGGTTCATTTTCAGCTGGCTTGATGCTTGCTCTACATTGCTGAGTCTTTCTATAGGTCAATTTTTTTCATTCGCTTGTGCAGAATGCCTGTAGAAACTAGAGACCAGTGTTGTCTGGTTCTTGGTTCTGAACAGAACGTTCAGTCTAGTTTTGGGTTATTTTTAAATTTTGAAGGGAACTATCAGTCCAATTTATTCTAGTAGAAATTCGTGCCGCTTGGTTCTTGTTTTTGAAGAGAACCTTCAGTCCAGTGTTGGCTGGTTTTGAAATTTGAAGGGGAAATTTTGGCACTTCTGGTTCTGGCTAATGTTTCAAATTTTGATGGAACCTTGACTGCAATTTTGAACTGGGTACTTCAAATTCCTGAATTCTAGGGTTTCCTGTGTGTTATTCCAAAGACTTTCAAAGTGGGGTTCTAAAAAGCCCTCAGTTGAAAACTTGTGAATAGGTTGAAGATGGCTTCTTTTTTGCAGGTTTGGGGTGGTGAGTTCAATTGACGATGCAATGAGTATTTGGCTCGATAAGTGACTATGTAAAATTGCATAGGTTGTAACAGAGTGGCAAAAACTAACCCAATGTTTTGTGTTAATGTGACTATGTTTTTCTCCCAGCTCAAGCTAACATGGCTACCATAGTAGTACCTCAGCAGGTTTGGTACATGTCCATCAAGTCATTAATAAGTTTTAACATTTTCATTTCAACAAATGGAATGTTCTTAAAGACTCAATATATTTCTTCACAACTGTTTGTTAATTGATTTTTTTGGTGGAAAATTTCAACATTTTTGAAAGTAATATAATTAGTGTCAAACCTGCCAAGGCTGAATCCAACATCTTGTAGAACTGTGGCAACAAATGTCTTGAGTGATAGTTTTGGGGGCTATTGAATCCAGCTTGAAGATGAATTCCACTCCATACAATTGTTCAGGAAATTGCTCTTCACAGATACAAATCTGGTAGGGTTTTGGGCTTTGGGAGTCTAGTGGCATGCAAAAAGCACAAGATTGACAAACTTGGTCAGCTATGTTATTGCAACAAATTTGGCTGCAAAGGCACCTGGGTTACTCATTGGGGACCCTACAGAAGCAGCCTCCTTTCCTGAATATCCACTGCCAACACAGCAGATGCAAGGAAGGTCTTGGCAACTGAGCTAACACCTCAACACCTACAGGAAAAATACATGTAAGAAACAAATACAAGCAATCCGTCTCACCACAAAATGTGAACAATCATGAAAAACTAATGAGATTCTCTTTCATTTGTTAAAAGCTTTGGAAGTCTTTAGCAATGACAATTACAAAGGGCTAATTGACAATACAAACCTCGGTTGGGTCAATTTTGCCAACAGCCATCAAATACTCATACATTCCTGTTGAAGGTTGCAGCATTGTACCCAAAGTTGGTATTATCATCTGAAAAGCACTTGAAATACACCAGTGGAATCAACATGTTTCAGCAAGGTGAAGAACCAACAAAGATAGTCACAACAAGCAGAGCCTCTGAGTTGCAATTCATTCTCCTTGAACACAAGACCCAGGACTTCATTAAAACTACAGCAGGTGATTGCATCTGCAAACTCATACAATGAGACTTCCTGGCCATAAAATCTTGAAACCCCATTTCATTACAATTAGTGTTATTAGACTTGTTTGCACAATGACAAGGATAGCTCCAAATATAATAATGCTCACACACTTCTCAATTACCTTAAAAGGTGCATGACACAACGACATCAATAAAAGATTGTGGAAGTGCAATTGCCCACCTTTTCAACAGCACACTCCCACTCACACCTGCATTCTTGGCTATCAACTTCATGGGGTAGCTTAATGCATGATTCACAATGTCTGCTCCAACCTAGCACAAGAGTAAAATGCAAAAGGTGCCCATCAAATAGGAATTTGCCTCAAGTTTGTGAGGAAAGAGCTACAAATAAAGGAATTTTATCTGTGGAATAATGCCCTCAATTTTGGCCAAGGTGAGAAAATCTGTTGTCTAGAAATATAAACAAACCTTTTGCTCACTGCATACTCAATTCAATCTGCCTCCTTAAATGTCAAAACAACATAAATAGAGTTGTAAAAACAAAAGCAAAAAAACTTCTAAATACTCAGAGCACTCTCCAGAGAGTACAAAGGCTACTAATGTTCCAACCATCCATAGCAAGAAACTGAAAACAGTTGCCCACACTTACAACACCAGCATGGACACTTGTGCAATGCTTTAGACATCTTGTTTGTTCATGACTTTACCAAGAATTGCAGACCAGTTTTAAGCCAGCTATACAGTGATCATACACATGAACAAAAACAGTATCAGAAAGAAAAGTAGGCTCAAGAGCCTCACTAAGTACTTACAAAATTTAGATTCTCCATAGAGACAAAGTCCTCTTGATGATGGACAAAAAATGCAACAATCAAAGTAAATATCTCTCAGAAGAATCGAGAAATCTCCATTCTCATGATTAAGAAAAGGCGAAGCGAGGTCAACACTTCTGCAACCAGCCGTGGAGAATTCCAAAGAAGGAAATACAAAAAATGCAACAATCGAAATAACTGAGGTCATTATAAACATGAGTGCTGTGGAGCAAAATAACGACATGAAAATTGCAATTTTGTGTAGAGGTGGAAATGTGGTTTGTTGACTCTAGAATACAGTCAGAGACTCAACTCTGGGTAGGGAAAGAAAGCATACCAAGATGAAGAAAGACAGTATTGAAGAGATACAGAAGAAAGTTTGTGATGTTGAAAACCCTGACTAATCCCACACCAACTTGTGCCATAGGCCTTGGTACTAGTTCCTAACATGTGCATCCCTTGCCCCTGAAAACACATCATTTGCTTCAACTTCAACTTACATATATGCTTGTTGTTTTCTTGGATCTCACAAACACTGAAACAAAGTGCACATGGTCATGTAGCATCACCAAACACCTTCACCATTCCAACATTACAAGACAAGCTCAGAAATCTGAGGCATACACAAAAATTGAGGGAGTGAGTGTACATGTACAAGCTTGGTGCCAGCTTCTAAACCTTCTTTGCCCACTCTTAATGCAAAACCCACCACTGCTGCACCCCAAAACAACACAAGGTTCAGAGCTCTAAATATGCAAAAATTTCACTACCCTAAGAATAGTAGATTTGATCATGTGCTGTGGAATACTACAAGAGGAAGCCCTGGATGAGATGACCGCAGTACCTGCAAAAATAAACCTAATATAAATCTCAAAATTGCATGAAGCATTTTGAAGTTCAAACACCTGCAGCACCCACAAAACCAAACAAATATATTCTCAGAATTGCATCAGCATTTGCTCATACAACATTTAGAGGTTCAAGCACTTGCAGCAACTCAAAAGTGCATGAACATTTTGCTAATCAAGCATTCAAAGGTTTCAATCACTTTCCACTCACACTAACATGCTACCAAGCTCATGAAATTCCCCAAATACCCTACATTCTTCCACACAGTCAAAGCATAGAGGGAGCAAATCCATCGAACCTATCAAGTGTAGATGCTTGGTTTTTTTTGTGTCCACTTGTGCCTACCAATGCAGGAACAATACCATGGAGTGGCCATAAAGTGAGGGCATCAGCTTCTTCATTCTGAGAAATTGAGCTTGATAAAAAACTGAAAAACAACCAATACAGACTTGACCAAAGTTTCTTCTACAATTCAACAGGATGCCATGCCTGAATTGTAGAAAAGAGGTGTTGTGAGTGGAACCTCCGGTGAGGTTTGCCAATAGACTTCTGACTTCCAAAGCCAAAGAGATTGGGAATTTTCCCGAGACACTGCAATTGACTCATTAGGCCAAGCACAAAACAAAAGCAAAAACGACTTTGAGCATGAGGACTTGGCATGACTCATTTGCCCAGTTACAGGCTACAATTATACAAACTAAACCCATGTCACACCTCTGCATTGTAATAGGCACACAGTTACAATAAGCTTTATGTACAACAATATTCTTCCTTGAAGTCTATCCATGGGAAAGGACTTAAAGGGCTTGCCAAAGCTGCAGCAAGACCAACTTCAGGACAACTTGCACTTTCTTATCCTCAAGGCTCTGTACCCAATTCACATACTTGGATAAGCAACAACCTTGTTAAAAGGTGCATCCAAATCATAGCACGGGCTCATGCACTTTCACATGCATCAAGCTAGAGCAAAGTATGGCATAATCTATCTCCTAGCGAAAAAAATCCCGCATTCAAAACACTGTGGAAAAAGATGCAGTAACGGAAGGGCTCCCAGGTCTGCATCTACACACCTCAAGACTCATAAATCTGCATCTGTCTGTGTACATCTCTGCATATGCTTGCACCAATCAACTTGAGGGGGATATTGAACCCCAATCCCAAAGGGATCCTGCCCAACTGCAACTCAAGACCTGTGTGCACCCAAACCAACATTAGTAAACAAATACAAGACAAGCAAATACTGAGTGACTGCTGGACTTCAAGAGTGACAAGTAAGTCACCTCCATTGACGACCAAGGGGTGTTGAAAATTGATGAAGTGCACATTATGGAATGTGGCCATTTGAAGCTCATTTAGCTTGTTTGCATTGAATTGGTATCAAACCAGCAAGTCCTCTGTCACATATATGTGCACCAACAACCAACTTTGGTTGTCAATGGTGGTAACTTTGTCACAACGTGTGGACATGAATGGTGGTGCTTTCCACATGGTCACTCTGATGGCTGGTAAAGCAATGTTGTGCATTGCCTGAGGCTAGGGTCCAACCTGTAGAATCCGACCATTGTTTCTGAAAGGCAGTTCTCAACCTTGAGAAACTGGAAAAAAGTCTTCAAAATTTGTCATGGTGTGGCCTTGTTGGAGTAGATACCAGATTGCAACAAACTGCACCTATTTCTTCTTAATTTCTGCCTTGCCTTGATTTTGCAACTTGAGTAGCCATTGTGTAAATCCATACATGCAGCTTCTCATTTTTCATGTGTTGGCTAGTAGGACAAGTGACATATTTCCCCCCAACAACAACTCCATGTCTAGCCGTTGTGCACTTCCTCAACCCGGAATGTTTCCCCAAATAGTCAAGTTTTGGCACTAATAATTTCTCTCTCCCACTCAAGCAGTTACAGAGCAAATCTTGAACTTTGACCATTTTCAGCTTGCCATCTTCTGCACAAACAGGCTCAGCCCATGTAAACCGTGCTGCAACCCACTAATTCAGTGTTGAAATGTGAGTGTCTTGGAATTGGCAAAGGCTATGTGATTTTATATGTATCAATTGATGCGAGAATGGCATGTAGGATTTCCAAAATGCGACTGATTATGTGTGTAAAATTCGATCACAAGCACAAGAAGGTGTTCACATCTTCACTAGTCTATTTGAGCAACCACTTGATAAAGAAGTTGTAATGTTTAAGTAGAACTCCACTTCTTAGATGTGAAGGTGCGATTCAATTCTTAATGTTCTTCCTATTAGTACCATTTTTGTGCATAGATTTTTGTGATGAACAAATAATATTCACAATGGTCTTTTTTTGGAGTTTTTAACAATCTCCATTTTGATTTTGGGAGATTATTGTTTCAAAGGGATATTTTGTTGGCCTTGCCTACCAAGGCAAGAATATTGTGTTTAAATTCATTATAGAGTATAGTAGCTTAAGGGATTTTGGCCCCTATGTAATAATAGATCTATTTTGATATGAGGACTTTTGAAAGATGATATTTTGGCTTGTGTTGAAAGTTGAGATCAGTTATAGAGGTTTAATATCTTGAAGGATTTTGGTTTCTTTTAGAGGATTTTTTTGAAGATTATATTTTTGCATGGTGAAATATTTGAGTTTCCATAATTCTTCTTTTGCATTAAGATGCTTTAATGTAAATGGCAAGGCCACAGTGTGCCATTTGTTTTCTGTTGTTTCAAAAGAAATAAAAATAAAAATACTTAATTGTTGACTAGTTTTATTTCCCGTGAAAAAGTAACTTGGCCTTTTGATAAAAACATATGGCATGTTGGGCAAAACATATTTGTAGAATTTTATGTGTGTTTTTTCTAGCACAAATGTTGGCAAGGTGTACTACACTTCACAATTAAATAAAACCGTAAAATGGTTTCTTATCACCTACATTAATGTTGAAAACTATATGATTTAGTTATAAGCTTTATTCACTAGTTATAACCATATTTGATTTCATGCATGCAACATCAATGTATGTGATATATATATATATATATATATATATATATATAAGGTAACAATCGACCCACTATTGTATATTATGGAAAATTAGACTTCAAAAGATGTCAGGCTCAACACTAGCCCATTTATTTGGACTCTCCATTCTACTTTTGCAAGTTTTCATCCAAAGGGCAGAATTCTTCAAAAATTAAAACGTGGGCAGAGTCTTAAATTTTTAATATGGTCAGGCAATTCAGTCAGTCTCTTGTGAAGCGGGCAGCTATAAGGGGAAAAAAAAAATGTTGACTAGACTGGCCATCTATTGTCCAATTAGGTATAAGTCCCTATGAAATAATCAACACTGATGTCACCTATGAGTAGGGTTTGACACCCCACTCTAGTCACATATTAAGCTAGCTAACTCCTGTTGGCAAGTCCACATGGTCAGATTGCCAACTCCAAGTCACCAAATGCTACATTGCCAACTTGCCAACTCCACTTCATCCTATGAATTGCCCAAATAAAACTTTTTATAGGCTGGCCAATTCCTGATATTTAGCCCTTTTCTGCCCAAACTTATGCCCCCATATGGAAGAATGCATTTTAAAATAAAATTTTAAGTCATATGGAAGGATGCATTTTAAGTCATATAGGATGCATTTTAAGTCATATATGATGCATTTTAAGTCATATAGCATGCATTTTAAGTCATATAGGATGTATTTAAAGTCATATAGAATGCATTTTAAGTCATATAGGATGCATTTAAAGTCATATAGCATGCATTTAAAGTCATATAGGATGCATTTAAAGTCATATAGAATGCATTTAAAGTCATATAGGATGCATTTTAAGTCATATAGGATGCATTTTAAGTCATATGGAAGGATGCATTTTAAGTCATATGGAAGATGCAGAAGCAGCTGGACAAAATACAATCTCCATGGGATTGGGCAGAGTTCAAATCTCCATGACATTTTGAAGGTAAGGTAACAATTGCTCTCAACATTGTTGTACATTGCACAAATGTAATAATAATTTGCATCTAATTCATTCCTGGCTGTGTAGACCTAATCTGTGCAGAATTTCAAGCATGGGTAATTTGTCAATTTCTGCACATTCTAATGTGAAACAGTTCCATGGTGACTTTACACCAGGTCACTACAGGGCATGGAAGCTAATGCAGTTTTTTTTACTAGAATAATTTGCTTACACAATGGACTCATGGAATTCTGTATTCCTGGTTTGGTAACTTTACAATCCTAGAAAAAACAATGGCCTCTAATGTGTGATTTGGAAGAGGGTGACCCAAGTATGGTTTAGGGTTTAGGGTATTGGGGGATTAATCATAAACTTATTGTGGAGTGAAAGGCATCCCTATCTTAGAATAGAATACCAAAATGGTCCGATATACCTTTCGCAGGGCTGCGTAAGTTGCTTCCAACAACCCAAACTCTGTGCACTTGTAGTGCATAAGCAACAAGAACCTGATCAAAGTACATCCTCTTATACTCACTCTCCATTTCTAGCTTATTCATATGCAACAGAAACCTGAGTAACATTAGGCCAAGTAATTTACCTTATGGTTTGACCATTTTCTTCATGGACAAAAAAGACAAAAAATTATGCATGTGCATAGATTACCACACCTTGAAAAAAATCACCAATAAGAACAATTACCCCTTGCCATGAATTCACGATCTCTTTGATCTTCTAAATGAGGCTTCTTATTTTACCCACATCAACTTGAAGTCGGGCTATTTTAGATCTACATCAAAGATGCAAAGGTGCAAAAGATGACTATGAGGACAAGATATGATTCATATGAGTTCTTGGTCAATGTCATTTGGGTTGTGTAACAACCCGTCCATTTTCACAACTTAATTTTATGAACTCAATCTTTCACGGGAAGTTAGATGAGTTTGTGATCATTTACATAGATGAAATCTTGGTGTATTTAAAGTTTGCGAAAGAACATGTGACACATTTAAAGTTTGTGTTGCAAAAGTTTAAAGAGAACAAATTATACACCAATCAGGCAAAAAACAAGTTTGTAAGTCCAAAAATGAACATTTTGGGACATGTGTTGTCTTGGGAAGGGGTGAAGCCTAACCCAAAGAAAATAAAATCAATTAAGGAATGGCAAAACCCGGTTTTAGCCAAAGGGATTAGGTCATTCATAAGATTGGTCAATTTCTATAGGAAGTTCATAAAAGACTTCTTGGCCTTGGTAGAACTGCTCACTGACCTCCTGAAGAAAGAAGGATCATTTGAGTGGAAGGGTAAACAACAAAGGCCATTCGACCTTTTGAAAGGGAAATTGTTGTCAAAACTAGTGTTATGATTCCCAAATTTTGCAAAAACCATTTGAAATTCATACATATGTGAGTGGGTTTGTGATAGGTAGGGTCTTGATAGGAAGGACACCCAATTGCCTTTGAAAGTAAAAAGGGGAGGGGGGGGGTTAATTGAAATGGCCAACTTATCGAAAGGAGTTGTTTAAAGGCATGGCAACATTACTTAGGCTTTCATAAAACTAGAATCTTTACAGATAATATATCGTTGAGATATTTTGAAACTCGACCAAGGGCCATGGTGAAGCAACTATGTTGGCATAGACACATATGATCATGCCATGTGTATTCATTTTCATTACCCATTACATAAGACACTTGCAACTAATTGTCAACTATGATTTCCATTGATATAACTAGTTGTGCCACTAGGTTGCCATTGTATAAATATTATTTTTCCATTATTTTGTGACTATTGTTCAACTATTTTATTAGTAGTTTTCAACTATATTGTAACTCATAACATCATGTGGCCTTATAAACCTATCATACCATATAATTCATTAAAAGCAAAAACTTGTTTTTGAAATGAAAAATCAAAAAGTATAATATATTGTATTACATATTCAATTTGGGCACACATATGGATCTGTTAAATTATACACATTGGAATCATATATTTTAAACATCTAATTGTTTTATTGAAAAGGGTTGATTCTTTCAAGCCAATCATAGGCCTATGCACATATTATTAAAAAACTCAAGATGTATTATAAAAGATTTTTTTTCCTTCCAACAATTAACATATAGTAAATATACAAACCAAATTAACCAAATCAACCAAGTCAACATGTGGATAGTTAATATACAATTAGATTTCAACAAGGAATGTGAAAATTGAAAATATGAATTTGGGAAGAAAACCCTGAACAAGTGACACATGGTCGTAAATCAACATATTTCCCCAATTGCATCAATGACCTTCATGCACTTATGTTTATTGTTAAGAAACCCAACCTGAATTAAAAAGGAAAAGGTTTTTTCTTTACACATTTTGTGCATTTATTAATCTTATGGTGATGTAATTATCATATCATGTGTTAAATAATTAAGATTTTTCTTTTCCAATTTAGAAATAGACTAAAAGGTTGTCACAAGTTTGTTTATTTATTTATAAAACTTGGAGGTTGAAGGTTCTTATTTTATTTTTGAAGGTTGAAAGTTCTTGTTCCTATTTTCAACGGTTGAAAGTTCTTGTTCTTGTTCTTGTTCTTGGAGGTTGAAAGTTCTTATTCTTGTTTTTGTTTTTGGAGGTTGAAGGTTTTTGTTTTTATTCTTGGAAGTTGAATGTTCTTGTTTTTGTTCTTATTTTTAGATATTGAAATTTCTTGCTCTTGTTTTTGGAGGTTGAAAGTTCTTGTTTTTGTTCTAAAAGGTCAAAGGTTCTTGTTCTTGTTTTTTTATCTTGGAGGTTGAAGGTTTTTTTTTAAATAAAAGGTAATCTTGAACAGTTCAAAGCATGCACATGCGATGTTGTATAATTTGGTTAAGTTGCTAATTAATCATGTCATTGAATGTGTTGTTGTTTATTGTGTAATAATCCAAACCAATACATATAGAAGAAAAAGTTCAAAACAACAAAGGTATGGTGAATTTAAACCTCAATAGTCCAAATATATGATGCATTTCATTTTAAAAACCACCATTGTATGCAAATGTAATTTATTGCAAAATTTGGTTTCTATCAATGATATGTATGTTACATTTTATTGATAAATAATTAAGTCATGTTAGTGGCATTATAGTTGTAAACTAATTTTATTTGAGTTCAAAAGATCACTAGTAAAAAAATTATCTTTTGCAACTTGTCTTACGCAACTACACATGTCACATGCAATTAAAAATAGTTGCAAATTATTATCATTTTTTAGTTGCATACAACACATGTAATTTGGTGAAAGCACATTAAAGTATGCCAATGAGGGATTTTATTTTTTTTAGTGGAAAGTATCAATAAACTAAGACTTAATACATGAACTCATGAATATTTTTTATTTTAATGATCAATGAAAGGAAGATCTTTGACTTCATTGCATAATATTGAATAATTGCGTGTTTTAATATGCATTTAAGTACATTTTTAGAAATACAAGTATTGGAAAGTATGTGTCACACTCTTACTTCAAGTATATGAAAGTATGATGAAAATACAATTGTAATTGAATTTTTTGTAGTTTCAAATGGATAAAGCACTACTATATATCCATGTGTTTTTAAAAAATTCATACCATAGTCATAATTTATCAAAGTTCTCATATAAAAATATGTTAAAATTTTTGAAAACCGTCCAACTAATTTAGAACATACTTTTCAACCATTTTTCTTATATGAAAATTCCTCACATTTTGTGTAACTTACTATAAACTCAATGAAGTGTAACATCGCTTCATAATGAAAGTTTTTAAAACATTCAATAAATTTTATCATGTTTATGCCATAAATGTGACTATGACTACATGTGTGACTACTTTTTTGGCATACCTTACCATGCTTCCACTCAGTTACATAAGACAAGTCATAAAAAATAATTTTACATAAGACAATGTTAATGCATACAATTTTAGATTCATTTCATATTTATAAATAATGATGGAATGCAACTTTGCATTATTTGTCATAATTTGGACAATGAGAATGCATGTGTAAGGTCTACACATTTGCACTGTAAGTAACAATTTAATTGTCCATTACTACTAGAACATTACAACAAAAGGTGTTGCTGTACATTGAGCGATTTCACTAGATTTTGAATGAATTCACTAGTCTTAATAAATGGGGACTAGTTGGAAAGCAATGAATTCACTAGTCTAATGAACATGGACTAGTGAATTGCACCCACATTTTTTAGTAGTGGAATCAACTACCATACAATTACATTGGAACCACAACTAAACACCTAGTTGCAAAAGATATTAATTGACTTTGTTTATCAATTTGGATAAATGAAAAATCATGCAACATTAGGTTTGTTAATGGATAAATACAAAGTCACACAAACATTAAGTTTGCAAATGGATGAACTTGCCTAATAGTTATTCCATAATAGTCACCTAGTTGCCATTTGTAAATTGGGTAGATTGTAATTACACACAAGTACTACCTTGTGCCACCATGAGTTGTCACATAATTGTCATTTAATTTTAACACACCTATAGTTGCAAAGGAGTTGCAACAAAAATCAACAAAGGTCATCATTGATGGATGGATGGATGGAAAGCAACATCAACATGATGTTACAATGGTAGTTGCAAACTAGTTGCACTGGAGTTGCATAGTAGATGTTCTTGCACAATTGCAATTGAGTTACACAAGTTGCATACACATATGGTTCCACATATGGTGAGTTGCATCTATTGCAACTCATGCAACCTGTCCAATAACATTTATACCCTAGAAATATATTGAGTTGCAATGAAGTTGCAAATGATCTTTACAACTTAAAAGGCCAATTGCAACCCTAGTTGCAAATCACCTTATTTCCCATAGTGCATATTAAGTAATTATACAATATTTGTTTTTACATCTTTGACATTTTTTTTTCTCCTATAACTTCTTATTTGCCTTACATTTTTTGCATCTTAACAAAATGTGGACATTCCATCAATTTGTGCCTTCATGTACCACAAATGTGAGATGAATACTTCAGAAGTTTAAGGGTTCATTATGCTATGCAATTACTTCTATAACAACTTGCATCAATTCATCTTGCTTCTTACTCTTACATGTATCAACATTGTGGTTTGTATGACCATAATTGATATAATACATGTTGGCTCAATTATTGTTCTACTATTTCATTTGAATAATTTCCATCTTAACCACATGTGGAATTGAGAATGTGTTATTTTTTTCTATTTTAGAAATGCCTTTTTCACACAACATAATATTATTTTTGTGTTGTAATGAAGTTGCATGCTTCATATTGGTTGTAGCAATACATAGGTACGACTTAAGTCTAAACATAAACATTGGGGTAAAAAAATTGTTTGTTATCTTGGTTTGTATATTATTCACCAAGTTCAATGGATGTTCATAATAAACCTTTGCTATTCATTATTGACTTGTTGAGAACTTTTCAATTCCACACATGTACACCTATTCATTATTTTGCACCATCCAACATCTCTTACAAAATGGTCAAATCAACTCTTCAAAATTGGTTTGAAGGTAGTCACTCAAGTAATTGCAGTAATTTGAAACCATGTTTGAGTGTGAATTCAAAGAAATTCACAATATTTACATCTTATGTTTCATCATTAACTCAAATCACATCTTTGAATACACACATGTGCATCAAGATCCATTCCTTTAACATGTTGATCTAAATAGTTCAAATCTTTTTTATTTGGGCATTTAGGAAGAATTGGTGATTTGCTTACAATCATTAATGAATTCCTTAATGGTTTAGTACAATTACTATAAGTTCAGACTACAAATGTATTAAGAATTGTAATATTTGTTGTTTGCACATATGTTCAAATTGCATGTTTAATTGTCGTTATAGGTCCATGTAACAATGTACTAAGAACTATAATAACCATTGCTTGCACGTGAGTGGATATTGGATATGGTACATTACTATAGGTTCATGTACCAACGTATCAAGAATTATAATAACTATATTTGTTGCCCTTATGTTGACCTTGGGCAAGGCATTGATGTTATTCCAAGCAACATGGTTCAAGGCACAACAATTGAATGGAACAAGCCATGGGTCATCCCATTTAACCATTTTTTGGTCAAACATTCTTGATTCCATCACTTGGATCTATGGTTAGGTTCTTCCACCTCTATGGACTATCCAAGTTGGAACATTTCTTATGTCCACACCTCCTATGATTTGTATAGGTTGGGTAGGCAACAATAGCTTTTAGTTAAAAAAGATATTGATAAGTGAACATGTCTAGCACATGTTCCTTTATTCCATGCCTCAAGTTATCATCAATGAATGGGCATTTATTCATGGTATTTTTTTAATATAGCACATGCACCTTGCATATGGTACATGTCTAGGGATCTTGTCTAGCAATTGAAATTGGTGATCCATTGATTATTCATCCACCATCATGGTTGCTCCAATAATAAACATTACTCCCAAATCACTAGTTTATTATAAACTATTATAGGATTTGCTTCTACAATTGTTGGTGCTACTTCAAGTACCAATGGAGTTGGAATAAATAATTGATGCACTACATTGTGCAAGGGAGTCTATCAAAGTACTTGTGGTTTTCTTAACAAATATGTGGTATACATAACATGTGGTTCTTGTACATATTTTGTGTTTGCCAATTCTTCACAAACAAACACATTGTTGTTTACAAAACCTTCCCATTGCTTTGGTGGTTCAAGTATGGTGGGGTTTCAAAAGTGCTAGACATGTGCACAATTTACATGTTTTGTCACAAACCATTATCCTTATTCCAACTCCATACTTTCACTTCTCAAAGAACCCTACAAATTTAAGTGGCATGTCAAATGGTTTGCCTTTAGGGTGCATTCATGGTTGGGGTACCACAAGAGGAACTATGACACCCATTTGTCCTATAACTAGAATTCTAAACTAAGGACTTAGCAAAGTGAATGTTTTGAGATGTTAAACAATGAAAGGGGGATATGTATGTATAGGCTTTCAACCAAAAAATGTTATAATGAATGATTCAAATTGATTGAACAAATTTTGAATGTCTTGTTCAAGTAGGGATGTGTCCTTAGTTCACTAAGAATTTCACTACTAATTCGTTAGGTTAGAAATTTATTGAATTCACCAACCACTTAGTGCTTTGCAACAGGTTGGTATGGGCATACAAATTCACTAAAAATGAATCAAATTAAAAATTTCCACATGGCATTTATTATTCAAATTATATATAATTAAAAAATATTATTTCAAAATTTTCAATTTATATTTTTCATGAAAATACTATGTAATACATACAATCAACATATCATATGATGTTGACTATATGGTCAACATACACAACGTTGACCACATGGAAGTTTTCACCAAGATAAACCCATTGCTTTTGCCATCCAACCACCTTATTTGATTTGAAACACCTTAGGTGATGATTGTATTTAATACATTATTCATTCTAAATGTTTTGCAAAAACCAACTTTAACTATTATCATATTTTTCATACTATGTCCAAATGAAAATTTTAAAAGTTCAATCTATAAGATTTTTCCAAAATTACACATCAAAATTTTCAAGGAAAAAAAATTTGATTTGACTGAATTTTTTTTGAATCTTGCAATTTAATACATTTAAACAATGGTCTTGAAGATTTTTTCTTTTTTAAATCGTTATGATCTTTCTCATATTTTGTCCAAATGAAAAACTTTAATCTTCATTCTATAAGGTTTTTTCAAAATGCACACATCTTTAGCATTTAAAAGAAAAAAATAACTACTTAATTTGACTGAAAATACATGCAATTTAATGCATTTCAGCAATGGTCTTTTGAAGTTTTTCTTTTCTTGAATCATTATTATCTTCTTCATACTTTGTCCAAATGAAAAAAAAAATCATTATATACATGTTTTTCCAAAATTTTCACACATAAAAATATTTTAAGAAATAAAATGAAATTTACTGAAATTTTAATTAAATTAAATGACTGAAAATTAAATGCATTTAATTTTGTTATTTAACATGTTTCAACAATATGTTTTAAGGATTTTTTCCCAAATATTTGATTTTTGATAATGATATATATTATTAAATTACATCTCCCCACATTTTAAACATATATTTAATCACTATAAATTATGTAATTTTAAAATTATATTAATTATAGTTATTTAATAATTGAATTAAATGTATAATATTTAAGTTATTAAACACATAATATTATTTTTTAAAATACTTTTTTAATGTTATATGAAATATTAACATTATGTGAAATAGTAACATATATGTAAACTTCTTAGTTATTAGTTTATACACATATAATATTTTTAGTATTGTAAATTTTATTGAAGTAAAATTTGAAAAATATTATCATTTAATTTTTTTGAAAGGTCTTTTCATTCATGAAAATAAATTTAATAAAAACTATAACATGTTTTAAAGTTTTATGACTACCAAATCTTTTAATAAATCAATAAATACCTACATTCAATAAATATTATATTTCTATTAATTTATAAATAATTTGAATAATAAAAAAATGAACCTTAGTGAATAAGGTGTAAATGATTTCACCCATGGTGAAATTGCATTAAGCTAAAACACTAACTAGTGAACCCATTTCACTTTCAAAGCTTCTTAATGAAATGGGTTAGTGAACTAGACCCATGTTTCCCAATAGTATAAACCAAAAAGGAATCTAGGACTATGTAAACATTTTAGAATGACATACTTTCATTTGGAGTGCCAAAACCCTATTAAAATCATCAAATTATGTCTTGTTTTTTGCACCCACATCTATTATATTTCTTTCCAAACCTTTGGAATGTAAGTTGTTAATTAAAAAAATTAATTTGATTATCCTTATTAACACATTTGTTTTATGAAAAAATCCAAAATTCTAGCATCAATTCCACAAAATTTGGTGATTTATCATACAAAAAATTTATGTCATCATATAGAACATACTTTTTCAATTTGTGGTTAAAATATGGAATAATTTGAATAAATATTACTAGCCCTATTGAGTCCTTTTCAATAAAATTATGCAGTGGGACACAATTCTTAAGCTATATTTCATGACATTTAAGAACATGTTTTAATCATCCAAATCACAAAAAATTGTCATCAATTTAATCAAGAAGTATGTGATGATGTCATGACATGCCATTTAACAGCAAGGTGTCACAAATTTTCATGGCAATCCATGATTTTTTGTGACACCATAAGTCTTTGCATGTCTTGAATTTATGGCACCAATATTTGTCATGGCATGCCATAATTTTTTGTGTGCCATGAGGTTTTTGAAGTCATGAATTCACATGCAAATCTTTGTATTAAACAATTCATTGTTAACTTATAATTATGATTACAATATTAACAATTGTTTTGAAATAGGTGACACATAACTCCTTGACTTTTTAACTATTTAATACATTAGGTTAGGTTAACATACCTATTATGTTAACCTATGTATGTAAACTATTTAGTAAAAACCTACTTTGTAAGTTACTTAACTAAACATAAGAAATTCACTACATTTAGTATGTTTAAATATACTTAAAATAGGTTACCCTACTAATATGTTAACTTAAATAGGCTTGCATAGGTTCCTAGCTTTAGGTTTTTTGTTAAGTCAACTTAAGTAGCCTCATTACAAGATATTTTATCAAGTTTGTAACCACCTCAAGTTTGTGCAACTAAATGCGACTATGATGTGATTACATGTGACTATGATGCGGCTAGATGTGATTATGATGTGACTAAATGTGATTAAATGCAACTAAATGTGATATAATTATCCTAGGTTTTTTTTTTAGCCTATGAATGCTTAGGTTAACCTAGGCTAGGTTAGTAAGTAGTATAGGTTAACAAACTAGTTCATCTAAAATCACCCTAGGGAGGTTTAAGTCTAGGTTAGGTTGGTAAATAGTAGGTAGGTTGACTTAAATCAATTTAAGGTGGCCAAGGTTAATTCAAAGCTAAAATTTTTGAGCTTTATAACTTTGTGTTAAATATAATTAGTATAAAAATATATGGTAGTGCAATGGATCAAGACATGAACCCCAAAGTGAAGGTGAGGGGTTCAAATCTTCACTCTTGCAACTTGTGATACCTAGGCCACTTGGCTTAGGTTAGGTAACATAGTTTAGGCTTCTTGGGCTAGGAGTCCAACTTTTGTTTTTAATATAGGCCACTTAGCCTAGGTTAGGTAGCCTAGGTTGTTTGACATAGGTAGTTAGCTTAACTAGGTTAAGCTAGGTTGACTTTTGGCTACGTGAGCTAAGTTAGGTTAAATTGACTTTTGGCTATGCTAGCTACATGGGCTAAACTTAGTTGACTTTTGGTCATGTCCAATGACTCATAATGTGTTTATAGATTTTTGACACATGTCATTGATCCATCAAGGCATCTTTTGTAACATTTTGTCGAATGAAATGATTAAGTTTAGATGGCATGCACTTTACACATCATACAAAGGTTAATGATGAGATGGAATTTCATTACTACAAGAAAATTTTAAAATCCTAGTCATTAAAACGATTGGGCTTTGCAACTAAACACCCCTTGCAACTAAATGATGAAACGACATGGGTTAAGCAATTCACTAGTCACTAGTCGCATATGTCTTTTATGACTAATATGTAGTTGTAAAGGCCAATCAGAAAACCCAGAATGTGTTGTTGTGATGGAAACTATTAATGTACAATGGGAGATTAATCTTTTAAAGTTGGAAAACACATGTTTGCAATAGTGGGAACAATTGATGGAAGTCAACATTGACATGGAAAATCATACCCATGATTCAAGAATTGAAAGGCAAATTGGAGACACTTCATCAAGCACCAAGTAAAATTTCCCAAACCATTTTCATGGATAACTGATTGAAAGAGTTTGAGGAACTTATTTTGGACAATGTTTTGCTTAAGGTATAAAACCAAACATTGGTGAATAAAAACCCAAAATGGAAGGAATGGTCTCAAGTTGTAAAGGAAATTACAAAAGGACAAATCCAGGATAGTTTGGAGATAGTTCATTTAGATGAAGAAGCTTACTTGAATGAACTGGTTGCATACCAATTACAATTTGAGGGTTACACATATGACTAGTTTATTGGTAAACTTGTTCAAGTACATGTTACTACTTCCCATAAGTTTTCACCTATGTAGCCATCAACTACAACTACACGTTTTCATAGTGAACTTGTTGTCACTACCACTAAGGAACCAAAGCCAATTAGAGGAGTAGAATTTGCCATTGTTTCTTGCACTTTGTATTTGCCCATAGAATCTATGGAAATACCTATTATAGTTGTTAGTACTAAGGTAAAAGGATTGGAATAACCTATTCCATTAGTTATACCAAAAATTGGGGTGGGTGTAAAGGTTACCTTGATTGACATTGTCACACATGCCTCTAAGATTTTCAAGACTTTAGATATAATATTGAAGGACACACTTGTTGTTGAAAGACTAGGATCATAACATGTTCCTTTAGTTAAACTTGTTGATACCACAAGTGAACAACTTGTTGATGATTTGATTTCAAGGGCAAAATAAGTAGTTCTAAGTGACTTATTTTGAGGATGAAATTTAGTTTTCAAGGGGGGGGGGTAATGCGAACACAATTTTGTAATATGTACATAATAACTAATTGTTACAATCGAAAACCAGTGAAGCAATATGATTTTGAGACATAGTTCAATCATTATTGGATAATAGGACCTAAAGTGAACTAATATGTTGAAATGACTAGTAATAGCTATTAGAGTAACTAGTAGGTTAAATAAATTGGTAATCAATTTGTTATAGTGATCGGTTGTTGACAATAATAGGTTATTTTAAACCTATGGCTAATAGTTGTTATAATTTAAGTTTAAGTTTTTTAGTTATAATGCCTAGTGACTATTAATTTGAAACAATGTTATGTTTGGTATAAATAGAAGGATTGGAAAATAATGAAAGAAAATCTTTTTGGAATCTCTTGTTAACTTTTGAACTTTTGGAACTTTTTTTTTCTTTAATTTTTGGAGATCATTTCTTTGCTTTTATTTTTGGTTTATGAACAAGTTTACTTGGAACTTTGATTTTTTTTTCAACTTGCTATGAAAGATTGATTTTGGTTCTACTTTTGCATTTGTGAGGAATATATATATTTAATTTTCACAATATATCAATCTGAAGCAACTTGTTGATATTGTTTAAAACCAAAATTTGAAAACTTAGAAGAGAAGAAATCTTCAATTTAAGAAGAATAGAAAAAACAAATAACAATAAGGTATTAGAATTATACTAAATTATGCACAACAAGAAGGTGTGTGACTAGTCTCTATTACCTTTTGGGGGTGTTAAATACATGTGTAGTGTAATTATGCTTGAAAAAGGCAAGTATCTTCATGCATAGATTATTCAAAGTGGTTGCAACTTTGATGTCCTTGTGTGGGAACCTAGAGAATCTTCAATAAGGTGCCATCACATAATGTATCCTCTTGGAATGCCATACTTGAAGGATGTGCTATGCATGGGCATGAAGGTAAATAAGCTTTATATAATTTGATTGGATGTATAGAGAAGGTGTAAAGCCAATTGATATCACTTTTGTTTGTCTTTATTAACTCACAACTGGTATGTAGGTTCGATGGATGAAGGCATGCAATGTTATGTTTCAATGATCAAAGTCTACACAACTTCTGCAAAATGGAACATTACTTTTACACATTGGACCATCTTGGCTGTGCTTGCCATCTACAAGAAGTAAAGAAGGGAGAACAATGTATGTGTTAATGTGGTTGGGGAAGGATTACAAAAATTTGATGAACCAAAGCCAACAATCGTATACACTTGTTTTCATAACAATGAATGGGATGAGTTTAAGTCCTTAAACTTTTCAAACAACAAGAACTAGTAAATTTTCATTGAAACTTCCACCCATCAACATGTCAAGGACTATCATTTGTTACAAAATCTCAAGTGGTGGTAGGTGTATGTATGTCCTAGTATGGGAGGTCCTAGTTGGTAACAAGTTATCTCCTATTTGCTGAAGATATTTATGAGTAGTTCTCATTCTTTCTTTGATAATTTGCAATAGCATATTGATAATGAGTTGGTGGAAAACACAAATATAGGATTCAACAAAGCTATAGTGTGAATCAATATATTTTGGCACCATTGCCAAATTACCATCCAAGCATCTTCAGATTTCATATCTGAGAGTTCATCTTCACCCAACATTTTCAAAATGTAGATGCTTATTGACTATGTTTGCATGAGCTCAAATTTTGTACATGATGTATAATTAAGTGGGGTCCTTACATTTTGAAGGGGAATGACTAATAATTGAGTGCCAACACATGAGCTTTACTATAGGTTTTAAATGGTAGGTTCCAAGGTTGTTCGTAACTTTTAATGAATAAAAGACTCTATTCTCATCAGCTTGGGTTGGTTGAATTGTTTGTTTAATTCAAGATTTGTGTTTATAATGATATCAACATATGCTGGTGGGTGCAAAATATATATACAACCACATGACAATCCATAGTTTTCTCAAGTAAAACTGCTAGTAATTGATGAAGCAACAATAATTCTTTTGCTAATGGTGAAATATTTACTCATGCCTTATTTTGTATTCCTTTGCTCCACTATCAATGGGTAAGGCATCTAGTGTTGATGCTAATGGGGTCAATATTTGTTTCCATCTATAATGTTTCATGATCATCCTTTGCCACATTCATATTAGTAGTCATTGTTGCATTGTACCACTTTTAGCAATTACGCACATTATAGTTTGTTCAATACAACATGTTTTGTACAATGGGGTGGCCACTTGGTTACACATTATATTTTGGGCTTCATAAATTCATCATGTATAATTTGTCATAGCCATTTGTTAATGGTTCTAGATTATGTGTCAGAAGGTTGAGGTCTAGGACTTAAAGGGTACACGAACTTGACCAAAAACTCTTAGAGTGTGGGATCTTAGTTATGGTGGCACAAGAAGGTCACTTTCATTGAAGCTTATACAACTATTGGAATAGGGAGACAATATTTTATCAAATGGCAATGTCAATGGTGGGCCCATATATGGTATCAATCAAGTCTTCTATAAGTTTGAGTTGTGTGGTGCATGTTTTATTATGTAGTCACACTACAAGAAACTCTTTTCAACAAAAACTAAGGTAAAAAATTTGCAGTGGATGGTTGCGTGTGTGCCAATTTGGGAGAATATTATTGGTTTTCCCTTGGGATAAGGCCCAATATACATAAACATTGAAGTTTTTAAAGTACTTTTGATGTGGTGAGTTTTTAGGGAGGTCGAGTTAGCTGAACCCTTACGATATGTTGCTAGAAATCTTATTGATGCTTGGTTGAATGAATTGTTATGTTTAAATGTTGACAACCACATCTCCAACATTGAAGACATGTTTGTTTAAGTTTTTCCATTGTGATAAAATGGACCTTGTTTGGTAGTAGATGGCCTCATTATCTGTCTTTCTAATTTATTTTAAGTATGATTTTTCTTGCCTCCTACTATTCATAATTTCTTTTTTATTAACAATAGATACTAAAACTCTTAACTTTTTCTCATCATGTTTTTGATCAAAATGGGTTTTGAATTTTGTATTTTAAATTACCACACCATTATCAATTTAGGTTCTATTATGTGAAGCACAATATTCTTTTCTCATACCATAAGGCCAATGGGGTCTTTCTTCAAGTATTGTTGTTTAGTGTGGTTGAGGTTCAAATGTTGGTCTAATTCTTAGATTTGAAATTTAGGGAATGAACACTTCAAAATGTCTTTAGAGCATTTTGACGTGTGGCCTCATTTTCCTTTTTGTTACAAATGTAAGTTTATCAACCATATTGCTATACTTTGTTGTTCCTAGAAAGGTGAATGTGTTCATTTTCATGAAAATGATATTCTATATAAATTGATCAACAAAATATACCACACAAAGGGTTAAACCTTCCCTTGCCCATTGTAGTCAAATGTTTTTGTTAGAGCATAAATGCATCAAGACCTTTCCATGGTTCTTTGAACTTGTACACACCCTAAGTTTTTAAAGATTTGTGACTTGAGTTAGCTTGGCTTGGAGAATAGCAAATAATGATGATGTCATTTGCGGTGTTTCATTACAAAAACACAACTAATGATTTCCAACTTATGACAGATGCACCAACCCACCATCTATTTCTATTACTCGATAAACTTCTACAAGATCATTTGCATGTATATGTGAAATCGTCATCATAATTTGGTTGTTAAAAAAATTTCCTTAAATGTCTTTAAATAGGGTTTAGGAATCATGTTTGGCAAGGTTCGTAAATTTGTTGAAAATGAATCCACATCAATAACAATATTTGTAAAAATTGCTTCATATTTTAACCACAAGTAAAATATATTATGTTCTACATGATGACATAAAATTGTAGTATTATGAAACATTATATTTTGTGGAATTAAACTTAGAATCTTGAATTTTTTCATCAAAAAGTTTGCATCAATAACGACAATCATATTAACGTTTTTAATAATCACATTAAATTTCAAAGGTTTGGAACAAAGTTGGGGAGGTCCATGGATACAAAAACTTGACACTATTTAATTTTAAAAATAAAACTTTGGCACTCTAAACGAAAGATTATCATTCTAGAAGTGTCTTGGCATCCTACATTCTTTAATGTTTTATAAAACATTCAAAATTTGTTCAACTATTTTTTACCAACCATTTTGGCATTTATTGGTTGAAGGGTTAAACATCTATATGCACCCTTCATTGTTTAACATCTTAAAACATTCATTTTTGCTTCAAAACATAATAACACATTATAGTATTATGTCATGGTTTCTCTTATGTAGGTCAATTGTGAATGCATCCTACTATTAGAGATGATTGTAGATCACATATATGGTTTTTTGGTCAACATGTCTAGTGGATAAGATGCAAAATGCATTACTTAACATTTTTTGTGTTCTTCATGTATGTCCTTTTGGTCAATTATTATTTTTGCCATAATCAAATTTGAAATTGGATTTAGGTTCCATGTGGATTGAAGGCATTGATGTTTATATTGTGTTGAGGTACATGTTGTATTAAGTTGATAAAAAACCATTATGTTGTCATGATGCCAACATACATGAATTAATTTTAATCCATATATATGTTATGCTTTTAAAAGTGAGTGAAAGGATGGTAAAATATACAATTAAACATCCTTGAACTACAATGAAGTAAAAACTGAAACAATTTTTGATAAAAACATAAGATGGTGGGTCCAAATTCTTTAAGGTGTACCACTAAGGACAAAAAGGACCTAATCCTTAATGGAGTCTTTTTTTAGTCAATTATTGTGGGCCTTGTGGTTTAGCCCCACAAGTGTATTTCTTCGTCCCCTTCCAGCCTTCCTTTTAGGCTACCCCATATACAATGGATGAACATAGGCACAAGATATTGGTGGTCCTAATTTATACTATGGCAATGCATCAAGTCATTGTTGTTTTTTCTATTATTTTGCTTTCACAAAAATTATCATTCCATTCAAATTTCAAATCTAAAAAAGTTCTGTTAAACATTTCTATCAAAATAGTCACAATTAGGGTTTCAAGTAAATTAGAACTTATCATGTTTATATACATCTTTGACAAATTCAAGCTCCATTTGTACTAATGGTCATATGTAATATTTCACCATTTGCCCAATTTTTTTCTAGCCCTTTCATTTTCCTTATTTTCATTTTTCATCATAACTATGACCAAATCATAATTAAACTATGAAATCCTACTAATAAGTAAATCACCAAACTTAATCGTTAAAAAATTACATAGGTAATAGTTTAACTACATTAAGTTACAGGGACAACAAAAAATCTTTCCTCTACACTTTCCCCAAACCCAAAGAAAAGAAATTAAAAAATAAAAAAAATAAAAAAAATTAGGTCATGTTAAGAGCATGTCAAGCTTTAACGTTGGCCACATGAAAATTTTGTTTTTTAAACATGTTTGTTACCATTTTCTGGCTCAGCTAATATTACACTACTTGTGCTAGTTGGGCTGGTTTGACATTAATTAAATTAAATTATTTGTGAATTATTTAAAATTAAAAAAAAATACTTGATAAAATTTCCCAAAGATCTAGAAACTTTTTTTGAAACTTGAGAGAGTTATCCCATATTGCTACATTGATTTCTTGAAGCTCGTTAATCAAACCTTTTGGAGATGAGAGAACATCTAGAGGCTTCTAGACGAATGCCACACTCAACATCTATCCAATATTAAAATAATTTAAAAAATAATTGTCAAATTGAGTTTTTAAATTAAATATTTGACAATGGATTGTCGAACTTGCCTTGCCCAGCCTTCAAATTCTATTTTACCCCTTCCTTATATAAAACATACCTATTTGGAGGGCTATTTGGAGGGAATGCCCGAGTACTGGAACCTCCCTTAATAATTTTTTTTGAGTTCCAATAAATTTTTACCTTCAAATTTGAAGTAAAATTCACTGAAAGGCCCAGAGTGATTTTTTTTCCTGATGAATTATTGTTCTTTTTTTATATAGAAAAATTGGGAGTTTTTTGGAAAATATTATTTTGCAGTTTAAATTTGAAGATTTTTTTCCCCCTAAATATGTTTGATATTACAAAACTGAAAAAAGAAAGAAAGAAAAGCCATGTCTAGGGGGTCATTCAGTGCTTTTTTGCCCCCTTTTTTCTTTCAAATTTTGTGATATTGCTCAACTGGTGACTATCCATAAGTATATTTAGCCAAATTTGACAATATTGAAAATATTAAAATAGAACACTTATGCAACCTTTCATATTATAGACAATCACAATTTTGTGATTTTATGATTTTTGAAAGGTTTTTTTTATTCTTTTCTTTTTTGGCAGTTTCTTTCAGAAAAAAGAGGGAATGTTTAAAAGTTTTTTTTTTTTTTTTTTTTTTTTTTTTTTTTTTTTTTTTTTTTTTTATTTTTTTTTTTTTTTTA
>Ga0116227_10001712_pt1 | contig 49559 bp, 46 predicted proteins | sample S1TSphgellanicum_FD_89693 | JGI IMG/M metagenome (GOLD analysis project Ga0116227, IMG submission 89693) | Host-associated microbial communities from peat moss isolated from Minnesota, USA - S1T2_Fb - Sphagnum magellanicum MG | ecosystem: Host-associated > Plants > Peat moss > Unclassified...
CGCAGTTAGTGAGGTGAATCCGAGACGCGTCAATTGCTGGTTGAAAACTATTTCCAACCCCCCTCCGGTGCTCGCAAGAGCGCCTGAGAATTTCTGGAAGGTCCGCCCTAGGCTCGGACCTCACCAACAAAACTAACTAGGAATGGGAGAAGTTCCCCTGTATAGGGTTAGGTTGCTTTGTATATGATTATGGATTGTATTCATTATCTGCAGATGATAGAAATTTGAGCCTTCTAATTCACTTGCAACTAATGTAGGACAAGTCACCGCTGAACCCTTACCAATGCTTTCCTCATTCCTGAACCAAGTTGTGCGATTTTTGTGTCATTGGTAGCGCAAACTGGAGAGCGCTACAAATGTTGTTTGAGCGTCAGAAGTAAAGGAGAAAAGCAGAAAACACCGGAACAGGATGAGTGATAGCAGAAAGCACCTCTACAAATGTTTTTTGAGCGTCAGAAGGAAAGGAGAAACGCAGAAAGCACCGGAAGAGGATGAGTGATAGTTTGCTTCAATTCTTTTGAAAAATTAGTTCTAAACCCTTGGCTAGTTTCAGCGCCATATCTTCCTCATTTTTAGTTTGTTTTGAGGGATTAAAAACCTTATAGGTGCACTAACCAGGGCTTTACAAAACTTCTTAGTATTCCAGAAGCAAAGATGTAATGATCAAATATTTTAAGCTCAAAATCCTAATCTGTTTTAATTCACCCATATCACCAAACACCGAACTACCTTCACATGAAACACATCATATCTTCCCCCATTCCTTTACCGAATTGAGCAATTTTTGTGATGTTGGAAGCGCTAGTTGGAGGGTTACAAATGTTCTTTGAGCTTCAAAAGCAGAGAAACAATATGTGAGAATTTAACCTGCTTTGAATTCTTAAGTGTTCGCTTACCAGCCTATCTATCCTACAACTACCATTTATATCAACTATTGAATGTGGAATTGAATAAGGTTCTTGTCTTTCAGAATTTGTGTATGACCATCTCTCTCTCTCTCTCTCTCTCTCTCTCAGAGATGAGGACATATCAGGTTTCAAGAGATTATGTTTTCTTTTATTGAACCTCCATGGGTGTCAAGATTCTAGGTGTTTTGGCTTGAAAAGAATATTGAACACTCAAGGGGAGGAAGAGGAGGAAGGGAGAAAGCAAATTGGCAGCAGTGAATACACTGACATACTACTCACAGTTTGCCATGGCAATGAATGCATAGGGGAGGGAGTGCAGCTCGGTCACCTTATTCAACACCATCTTCTCAGGGTGCCTACTTGCATTTTTGCTTCAGATCATCAGTTTTCTTTCCTTTTCTTTCCTTTTCTTTGAAGTCAAAGACATGCTGGTATACACTACAAACCCTCTTGCAATAGAGAGATTATTCAAGGTGTCCAAGGATTTTGACAATTGTAGGTGTCCAAAGGATTTTGACAATTTTGACTTCCTAGACCTACAATTCTAAATATTATAAACTTGCCAGGATATGTTGCATTATCAATTTAGCCACATCCTCCTATGCTACTCTGCATCCTTGGATCATCACATCAAAGGCTTGTTCAGTTCTCATAGAATAGATACAGTACAAGGGGGGGATGAATCCTTTGTGCAAAAAACTAGAAACTAGTTACACCAACCAACAATAATTACAACATCTGATAATATCAGAGACATTTCATTAGCTTCTCCAACACTTTCTCTCCAAACTTTGATGTGTCAAAAAGGCTTTCAGATTCTCTATCACTGCCCTTTTGCTACCAATCCCTTGTGTACAAACCCAGTTCATCTCTCTCACTGCATTTTTGCTACAAACCAAATGTGGGAAAAAAAACCTAGCTATTATACTGGTGCAAACTACCAAGTGTTCACAACTGGCAATGTTTAGCTGCAAACCCTCCTGGCATGAAACCCAGCTGTAACACCAAACAAAATGTTGAGATCAAAACATGTATTTGACAAATCAGATTATGCCCGACAGACCACATCCTGTTGATGTACAATATAGTCTCCAGGTTGCTATTTTGGGTTATCATGGGTTTCAACCCAATTGTTTGTTCATGTGAAGAGAGACTCCACCACTTGGCTATGAATGCTAGGCTTGCATCCCAAGGTTCAAGTCTCTGGCACCTCACTGTATGAATTAGTCCCCTCATCATAACTGAACCTGCACAGCGCAAGGAGTCATCAAACAATAAAACATCTAGGGTTGGAAGCCCATCACCCCAAGACAAATATAACTATGGTCTCCTACTTGGACCACATCTCATTGAGTGGAATACTTATGCCCTAAATGATTTCGGTGTAGGCAGATGTTGTTTTAACCTGATTACATGGAAATGAAAATTTGCCCAATATGTCAAAAGGGATCACATATTTCTCATAGATTGGTGGTGCAACTTGCAAAGTTCATCTGTCAATGTGGAATCCACCTCTACTAGTACACAAAGGTACAATTTTGTGCACATGTTCCACATAGGATCCTGGTGGAAATAGGGAAACTTCAGCTGTAAGACTACTTTCCATGATATTCACAGAACTTCTGAAGAATTACACTCTGGAACATTTAGGTTCTTGCATTAGAAACCTTATATATCCCATGACCCCACATCATAAAACAGCTCAAAGTTTTCAGTGTAAAACCAACCCACTTTGGGGAAAGAAATAGTTGCTAGAACCTTACAGAGCTAATGGATGACACTAGAATCACATGAGCATACTTCCATTTCATTCCCCAGATGCTCCACAATTCAGTGAAACTAGTATCTGATGCTTAAAATCACCAACTAAGATCAAAGGAGTTCAGAGGCTTACTAAAATATTACCATTTTCCTGATACAGCATTGCAGAAGAGCCCTGAATTTTGGTCATAGTAGTAGCCAACCTCATGGTTGTAGTAATACCTGCAAAAAGATTCAACATGCCAACAAAGATTAGGGACACCTGATCATGAAAATCAAGCTAGAGAAATGGAACACGATCAAATTCAACACTACTTAAGTATGTGTTATTGCTAACACCACTGTCCTCTTTTATTCAGCCTGGATCAAACCTTGAAGAACCACCATTTCTACATTCCTTCAATGTTAATGGAACATATGGTTGTTTCCCAAACCCAATCTACCATGGAACAAGGAGTTAAGTGCAAAACAGGACATAATAACAACATAATAGACAGCTGACTCAAATGTCCAAACAAGTCAGATAGTAATCCACAAGAATTAAGTATGGTCAGAAAGTGGGTCCTGAAAATGTATAATCTGTTTCTTAACTCACCCAGAAGTCTCATCATAGACATAACCAGAGCCTTCTGAAAACCCATTGCTTGTGGCGGCATCAGAAACACTGGGAGCACCCTGCCCTCCATTTGTTGTGGCCAAGTTTACTTCAGCACTTCCAAAAATGTCTACAGAATCATCATTATCTCCAAAAATATCAAGCTGCATTTCACCCCCGCCCCCCAGAAATATGATCCTGTGACTTAGGATAAGGCAAAATAATGTGTACTAGATTCCTGAGCCTTTGATTGCCTCAAATGTAGTGGGGTCCATCATGCAAAGGTCACATATATATTGCAGAGAAAACTCCAAAACAACACCTTGGAGGTCGCTGTTATGTTGGTTCCAGGAAAACAAGACAAATACAACAAGAATGAGCTTGGTCATAAGCTTGTGAGTGTCCCACAAAAAGTATTAGACCATCAACTCCATCATGAATGGCAGTGACTAGCTGCCATTAGTCACCACTGACTTCATCAGCTCTTGAATTTGGGTGTAGCTAACTATATAATAATCAGCTCGAAAATTTAGGCAAATATGTGCATCCTCTCTGTCCCATTCTGAAAGCAATGGAAGATTCATCCTAAATGTTGGCTAGGAACTCAAGAAACATAGCTCTCACATATAGCATAAGAGGTTCCATCCACACAATTTTTACTGGCCTGTACACTTTAGACTGAAACACATGGTTTACCGGTGCAACAATTAGTCTATCTGAATGGATGCTTTGAGACACTCAGAAGTGGACTGAAACTATAGGTTCATCTCACCATGCTCTGAGAAGTCTGCCAAATCCAAATCTGATCGTTCATTTTAACTCAAAAATCAATAAACAAATTGAGAAGAAAATAGTCAAGCTTCATGTGAGCATCTGTACCTACACTTCTTCAGGCAAATTGGTTCAATGTGATCAACACGCAATTGTCTATCGAGCTTTCATCTAAGATTTGATCCACCACCTATCACCAAATATGAGTGGATGTATGCTAGCATCAATTACTACTTCATTCAGAGAAGAAAAATCATTGTCAGGTGACTTTTTTCAAAAATTGTGTACCTGTGTACTGTTTCCATTCATTCCTCCCAAAGTTTTATCATCGTGAACACCAGAGTCATCCCCTTTTTTGGCTCGAAGAAGAGCCTCATATCCCTCTGCACAAAAACATTAAGCTAAATAACACAGCTGAGCAAACAAGTGAGACAACCCAGGCTACACTCAAATGGAGGTATTGCTGTCATAAAGGATCAAGAGACCATTGACAATGTTGTCTGCAGCCAGAAACCAGACAACACAATGTCTTTCAGTGACCACTTATGATGCTCCAGTCTGAATTTCTCAAAGAAACCATTACCCTGACACCTTCCCAAAGATGTAAGAGTTCTAAACAACAATTGAAGACTACAGAGTCAACATCACCACATTTTAGGGTGCCAGACTTTGAGAACCACACTGATACACTTGATATTTGGCTCTTAAATAAAATAAAATCACTGGGATTCTTAACTTCCATGTCCCCCTTTCAAACCATTTCCAATCACACTAAAGAAGTAGATGCAAAACAGGGTGTGATTATGAAATAACTTACCAGCCTCTCGCTGAAAAGTTTCCTTCACCTCATGATAAACATCTGCACTCATCCCATAACCCAAACATCACAAGATAGGTTATAACAATTATTCTACTTCCCATCATAGGCCACCAGAGTGCTATGATGCTAATGTTCAAAAAATAACTAATATCATAGTAATCATGCTCCTGATGTATTTTCAAGGCAATAACAGGTTCTGTGCAACATCAAAGTTGACTTTTGCATGTTATTTTGACAGTCATTGCTAAGCAACAGCAAATTCAAAGCCATTTTTTCCAGGTAAATTTCTAAGAAACAGGAGAAAGTCATGACTCATAACTGTAGTCACCATTATCCATGAGCTTTACAGAATCTTCTGTCAGCTGATCAAAAATGATCTTATTGCTGCCTGACATGCGTTCACCACGCTTTCCTTCCTTCATTGATGAGCCCTTCAACCTTCGCAATGCATGCAGGACCTGGGCAGGCAGAGCCAATTAACAGGTAAATGTCAGTCACTATAACCCTTTTATCTTCCAGAACAGCTTGGGAAAATCCGGTCCTGATCCTGCCGACTTGTATGCTCCACTTCCACTGTATGTCCATGATAACTATTGCCCATAGATTCATAGGCTTCAAAAGAGCCATCGAGTATGCTGTCGGGTGGGCCCCCTGACTAACAAACAAAATATACTCATCAGAATTGCAAACTTCTACTTACAGTGTAATTCAACCTGAATAGAATGAAGAGATGACCAGACAACAAGTTCTAGAGATGTCAAATCCCACAACATATCAGCAAACAGCAAGAAGAGGGCGCACAACCTAAAATCGATAGAGTAACCTGTGGAACAGTCTGAAAAATAACAACTGTCACACACATTCAGTGATCGTCAATAGAAACACATATGATAGTTGCTAGCTAACACAACATCTGTGCTGGCTTAATCAGCTTCCAACTGTTGGTGGAGGTCAATATCCTACATTAACCAAAATACTATATATCTTTCATAAGAATAGAGAAATCTCTGTTCTCACGATGAAGAAGAAACAGCAAGGCTAACACTTCCTCAGTAAGCCACAGAAAGAACCAAACAAGGGGAGACAAAAAACAAAACAAAAAACAAAAAAACACACATTAACCAAAATACTGAGGAGTTCCTCTCAGAGGACTGGCAATAATGTGAAGACATAGTCATGATACTGATTGGCTCAACAAACATAAAGGAGAAACAGATGACCAAGAAAATCAAAAAGAAGAAAGTGAATAGAAAGAACAAAGGAAACTAAAAGAGAACCAGACAAGGAAAGAGGAAGACAAGAGAGATATGGCATGGAGAATCTCTGGAAGATGAATAGTTGAGGATAAAAAAGCATGAGCAGTGTACCATCTCTCCAATTATCAGCATACAGAAAGTCTAATGTCATTACAAAGCCTGAAACTCCACTACACCATAGCCCTCATGACTCAAGATTCTGAATTCCACAGGAGTTATGACACATCCATCAGAAAAGTCACACAAACAGAAAAAATTATACCGTTTCTTCTGGTAGAAGGGCATCTGAAATACGACGCTTAATCCTCCAAATTTCTTCAGTTGTTAGTTCAGCATCTTCCTCTTCTGCTTTCTCTTTCTCTTTCAGTTTTCCGGCAAATCGTTTGTCAACTTCAGTGCTTTCAAACCATGCATCCTGCCAAGGAAGTCAAAAAATAGGATATAAACAATTCTCCCTCTTAGAAAGTAGAAAGATTTTTCTGAGAAGGGCATAACAATTAAGAGAGGATAAAAGAACCTACAGTATCCCTATTGGTCAGAATCAAACAACTTGAACATGCAGAAAAAATCACGGTAACATTTGAACCTTATGCTCATCATCATTTCGGTATTCGACATAGTTGCCTTCAGCATCAAAATAACCTTCTTCTCTCTCTTGATTCAAATTAAATGGTTCAATTTCAATACCATCTTCAGTTGTGTCTTCACCTCCCTGCAAACATGACATGGAAGCCGAAAGAGTATGGCATGACAAAACATATATTTCAATTGAGAAAAAAATAGTTCGGATGTGTAGGACAAAAACTAAATCAAAATGCAAGCCCAGACTTCGGGAATACAATTGAAACTCACCGCACCTTGAGCAATAGTGTTCTAAATGTGAAGTGTTGAATTGAAACAGATGAAAGTTTTAATTAAAAATGGAGCTCGCCTCTTCTTCAGCAGCTGCGACATCATCAATGACACTGGTGTCTTCAGAGCTAATAAGTTGATCTGCAAGCGCAGTGCGCCGCATTGCTCTCTCCTTAGCTGCAAGCAGTGGATTTGTGGACAACACAGTGCCCATCAATTCCTCCTCTCCTTCCACAATAGTCAACTTTCTGGCAGGCATTAGATCTCCTGAAGCCTCCTTTTTCCCCTTTGGAAAACGCACCCTTTTCGCCCTGATAGTTTGAAACACCAGAGTGATGAGATATTCTAGCATTGAGCAATAATAGTGACTAGTATATTGTTGGGACAATCAGCACAACTGTGACTCTTCCGTATAAGGGGAGTTCTTCTTCTCCTTCCCTAAAAACAGACTTCCTTAGAGCACATTCATATGACCATGCAGGGTGGAGCTACTTCTTCTACATGTTAAAACCTAGAAAGTCTCATGGAGTCTTCCATCAAATCATGAACTGTGTTTGCATGAGAGCCACAATGATAAGACATTACATTAGCGTTGAATTTGACTCCTGCAAAACAGAACTGTCAATTTTCCCAGCATTCAGATTCAAAAACCTCTGGCAACTGCAGCAATGACCTTCCTTACCCTCAACACTGCTGCCAAATTTCTTCCAATTGAAAACACAATTGGAAGAGATAAATTGCACATCCAGAAACGAAAAGACATCAACTCGCTTTCAGTTTCTAAATAGGGATTTCCTTATTGCACTATGCACTACATCGTTTTGTCACATCACCCAACATTCCAAAAAACAAGGAGACACTTCTGAGACCAGTCTGTTTGCTGACAACAGTAGTCTCAAAGCTTCTGCTGCTTACATGCGCTCTATTATGAGTGGCTTGAGATGATCTCCAGTAAGTTAGTTCGTGTACAATCTTTGTAAAATTCGCTTGCAAAAGATTTTATCGCAAAAGATTATCGAGTCAATAGCAAGAGATAGAAAAGAAACAAAGACTTTGGCTTGAAAAAAGGATTTCTTCGCAGTAGATTATCGAGTCAAGAGTAATAATAAGAGATAGAAAGAAGGAAAACTCCTCAAACCAAAATGGTCGTCGTCGTTTAGAGTCTCTATACTCTTTCCAGATATTAAAGGTGAATATGGACGCATGATGGGGATAAAAAGAAGTGCACACGAGGACGAGGACGGCAAACAAACAAGTCACAGAGGAATACAACTGTGAAAGGAAAGGCAATAGAAGAGAGACAGAGAGATGAAGGCAAATCTTGTTAAAGAAAAAAAAAGCTTACATCCGCCCTGAACTTTGAGCGCCGCCTTTGTCTCTATCCATGGTGTGGCTGTCAAGGGAAGAAGAGTAGCGGACTTCTGCCGCACCAGCAGGCGTCCTCGCGATCTGCAACGATGGAGAGAAGCAAAGCGCAGTTGCAGAAGGGGGGATGCAGGAGAAGCGCCAGTGAAGCTCTCGTGCCCTAAACCCCAAATACCCGGACCGTGTCACTCCGAAAGAAGGCCTGATACCCGGTGAGAGCCTTAGCGTTGGCCGGTTGTCGCTTTTCGACCCGGTTGTCAATAACCTCTTGGGCGGCTATTCATATTTTGATCGCCGGTTAATAACCTAACCGATCTGTGTTCAAAATCCCAAAATCTAATAACCTGCCAGGGTGAGCCAGGTAGGTTACCAATTCTAAAACACTAAACATTTTTACGATCAAAAACAGAAAAGCAGGAAAAAAATATTATTTGATTTTTTAAAAAATTAAACCCTAAAACTGGCTAATAACCAGTAGGGATAATCGATAGTTATCAATCAGTTGTTTGATAACCTACCCTTATGTATAACCAGTGATTATTATCCTCAAAGTATTGATAACCTTATCAACCTTCAAAACTTTCTTGATATTGATATTGATAACCTAATCAACACCCAAATTTTTTAGAAAAATAACCTACCTGGTGATGATGAAAAAAAATCAATAGCCCGCCAACACTGCTATCTACCTTGGCAGTGTTGACACTGATTATTATTTTCAGAAATGTTGAAATCCTCTCCACCCAACCAAATTTTCAAAAAATTAAAAGAAAATATTGAAACTTGGAGAATATTCTATTTGTCAAGATAAAAATTTCAAAATTAATTCATTATTCAACAGACATGCGTTGAAACTGCAAGGGTACCATAGTATATGATAAAATAATCATTTTGAGCTCTCCATAATCTTATAATCCTTCTCTTTGAGAAATGTTTTGGTAATCTTTTTTCCCTTGCGTTTTGACCTTATACCATGGTTTTTTTTTCCCCCTTGATTTGAAATATAAAAAAGTTGGTAAATTTTTCCAAAAAGAATTAGCAAAATTAGTCAAAATTACACTAATAAAGCAAATTTTACCCAAAAAAATCCCAATTTTTGGTTCCTATGATTAATCTAATATTTGTCCAAAGATTTTTCCCCTTATTGCTTTAGTGTGAAATTTCGCAACATGGCAACAATGAAAAATGATATGTGACTCCCCAAAATTTGGACCTCCACATGAGCATCTAATTGCCAAAATTCAAATCCTCATATTGGGGCAAGAGCCATCCTCATGATCGTTAGGTTGGATTGGTCAATCTTGTGTGTGACTAATCCTTGCCATTTGATGCCATTGTGGGATGAAGAGAAGTTGGGATGAGCTTGTTTGATGGATGAAGACCTAATGAAGAAAGGTATTATGCTGGAAATGGGAAAAAGACAAAAGAAATAACAATTGATGAAAACCTCTTCTGCTTCTTAGAGGTTGTGTGTAGCATTGTTTGCTTGTTGCAAGGATGTGATAGATCATGGAGTGGTGGAGTTGAGTTGGATGTGTTAATGTGTGACAGCTACAATGGTGGGTTATTTTTTTGTGTTTGATGGACTTTAGTGATGGTGGAAGCTCGAGGGGGAGGACAGCTCATGGAGACTACAAAGGGGCAGTGATGGAGAGGATAAAATACAAAGACATCCCCAAAGCTAAATACCAAGTTTTTAAGGCTTTTGTGAAGGTTTTGTGACTTTTGAACAAATTTAGGCATCTTGTTGTTAGTGTGTGGAGATTGTTGTAATGATTTCAATAGTATTTTGCAACACACTGGAGTCGAAATGTAGGAATCATGTAATAGCACGAATGAAAATGCATGTGTCTAAAGGACATGATAAAAAACAAAGGGGACTAAATGGCTAATCAATAGCACCCAATATCAAGGATTGATGCTAATGGGGAATGCATTGTGGAAATTCAAGGAAATTTGAGAAACTCGGACTATTCAGTTTTGGAAACTCTAGGGAATTTGAAGTTGGTGTCATCTAAAATTTGGGAGATAACAAATACACACCTCTAAATAATACCTTGTAAATTTACCTAAGGATAATTGTGGGGATTGTTGGGAGTTTGTTGCAGAATTAAAGAAATCCTTGATATGGGAAAATGACCATGATAGTTGTAGAAAGGTGTTCGAAAGGATTTAATCCACCAAATCATGTAAACTTCATTTTGTTGTGTGAATTGTGTTAGGTTAGAATGTTTGTTGTACTTGTGCAACTATTATGGAAACATTGATGTAAAACATTTGTGCATTTTATCATCTATTCGATATGCATTCTCACCATGGTTGTGTACCCAATGTTATGAACAATTTGGTATTTGTAAAGCAATAGCATTAGTGGTAATCATACAACCTTACTTCTTGGTATCAAAGCAGTATTTTCCAAGAGTTTAAAATTATTTTCTAGTGTTGTGGATGACATTGGGTATGTGATTTGTAGACCATGAAATATGACTATGGTATTACTATGAACCAAAGGAAGATTGAGTGCTTGGAAGAAGCACAAGACATAAATGAAATTTTGGTTAAGAGTGAATTTGATTTTCCATTTCCCAAGTTTGATATATTGCTTATATATGGGGGTATCATCTTACAATTACAAGGTTTTGGTGTAGTAAGCAACATTGAGCTAAACCCAGACTTTGTGCAGGTAGGGGAAGAGTGTCGCAACCCTAACCTTGGGCTCGCGACCAAAGCAAGGGCTAGCAAGAATGCGGGACAAGAGGGAGGCCCGAGAGACACATCTTATACTCCTAGGAGTGCAAGAAAGTGTGAGAGAATGAACCCTCACACTCCCAAGGCAACTCCCACTTGGGGAGTTATAGTCTCGATGGACTCTCGAATTTTTAGGGAGTGATTGCAGGGGTCAAAACCCATTAAATTGAAGTTTTTTTTTATCATTGGAAAGATATTGAAACGTAAATGTCTAAAATGGGCTCGCATGACCCATTTGGACATCTGAAACACAAGTTATGGCCAAAAGAAAGGTCGGGAGTCAAATTGGCAGTTTGACTTTCGACCACTAAAAGTCAAAAATTGACCCGATTTTTTTATGTGCAGGTGGAGTGCAACACATTGTTGGAAAGCTCTCAACGAAAGATATAACTTTACTTTAAACATCATCTCAATCGACAGCCTAAACACAAAGTTATGGGGCCCCAAAGTCACAAAAGTCCCAACTTTGGGAATTTCGAGACTCCCATTTGGGAGTCCTGGGACAAAATGCCATTTGAATGTGGGCCTCATGGAGAGGCACAAAGTATACTATAAAGGAGAAGGTGGTGGCTTCCCCCAAGTCCGGGCTATGGTGAGTCTTGTGAGTCCGAGTTAGCCCGTGGCTCGTCCTAACACTAAAAGTGCTCCAACTATGCATTAACCAACTCATTGTTTGATTTTGTGCAAGTTCATGTGAGTGATTAAGTGCTTGTCATTAATCCCATCCCGGAATTCTAGCATGCCCTTCGACCCCCAAAGTGTTGCGCACCAAGGAACGTGCCCCAACTCCTTGCTCTTCCGTTGGTTTCATTTCAGACTCACATTTGAGTCTATCAAAGAACTTAAGAACGTGTCAATCTAGCTATACAAATACTCACATCAAAACATACACAAAGATTCAAATATGGTTGAAAACAAAAAATGGAACAAGGAATTAAACAATTATTGCTCGACATCAGAACAAATACTACTTCTCCATTATTTTGATTCAATCCTTTGAGTATTGAGTTTCATGAAAAGGTTGAAGCAATACATAGGGTAGGAGATTTGTGAGTACTTGTGGCAACTAGATCACTTCATCACTAAGTGAGATTTATTCTTCCAAGGATAGACAAATTGTTTACCAATGGGGACAAGATTGTCAAGCTTGAACACATTGGGATTGAATCTAAAATTTTGGTGTGGAGGTTGGGAAGAAAAGTTGATAGAGAATGGAGATGGAATTTTGAGCATGAAGAAAAGATGCACTATGAAACGCATCAATTATTTGTTAAATCTAACACCGTGTTTAATGATGATCCAAACCGAAATTTAGAGTTATATTGAAGCAAGTTAGAAATCTATGATGAATGGCAACAAACATGCCATCTAGGAATAATTATTTTCTAGATAATATCCTTGAACCTTCTATATTTGACTTTGAAATACCTAGTTTTGAGAATGGGTATCATGTTCCTAAGTTAAAAGATATTTGCATTCCACTATTAGACCTCACTAAACAATGATACATTAGATTTTATGTGTCTAGCATGGAGAGGGTATTTAGAGAAGGAGATAGGATTATTAAAGTTGAACATTTTGGCATTGTATCTAGAATGTCAAACTATAAGTTCGATTCAATAAATGGGTCGATCAAAGAGAGCTTAGAAAATATAAAGTTTTCTATGAGTCTAGACCACGAAGGAGCTTCTTTTAATCTTTACATGTAATAGAAACAAAAATAGTGAAATCCAAGAAATAATTTAGAATGACAAGCCCCCAAGGGCATGGATGAGTTGTTATGGGGAAAAGAATTTGAAGATGTGCATGATTGGGTGGAAAAATTAGAAATGGTAGCAGAGGTGAAAGGCATTGATGAATTAAAGTTGTACAAGATTAGTAAGCTTAATTTGAGGGGAAATTTTAAGGAATGGTTTAAGAAATTGGTTGCAACTCCTATAACTTGGCAAGATATGGAGGCAACCATGTTGTTAAAGTATGTCACTATTGATAAGGAAGAGATTAGAGTGAACTTTATATGATCAAACAAAAACCCAAACAAAAGGTTCAAACCTATTATGACTGGATGGACAAATTATTTGCAAAAGGAAAATTAGAGGATGCAGAGCAAAGTAGGAGATTTTGTCTTATCTATGGCCTAAAATTAAGAAGTTATGTGTAATGAAAGACTTCATATGCTAATATGGATGTTATGTTGAATGTTGTTTTAGAGGTGGAATGGGTGCTAACAAAGCTTGGTGAGACTCCACTTGAGATATTAAAAGAAGAGTAGGAGGAAAATATGACTGTTGGTGAAACTATTATTGAAAAATGGGTGCAATTGTTGAATGAATCTTTGATTCATCTACTCAAAAGGCAAGTAGAGATTCAAAACAAATCTAAAACAATACCTGAAAGATCCATGAGTTTCAATGGTTGTCAAATATGTAGAGTAGAAGACCACATGGCCAATGATTGTCCAAAATATACCACCTTTAAACACAAATGTCTAAAATGCAAAGGGTTACATAAGACAAAAAATTGTGGTTTAAAGTGTAACTTTTGTGGAGGACTTGGACATACTGAATAAATATATTGGAAGAAGAAAGATTCAAATACATGTGTTGTTACAACTAATTATCTAAATGTCATGGTGGATGATGAAAAAATTGTGTGTAATCAGTTGGATTGGATATGTGGAAATAATCATGATTTGTTTCACATACTAGGGTTCCAAAAAAGAGGTTGCCTTTAGACATGACAACTAGAGAACCTACAAGTATTGAGTTACCATAAAAATATTTATCTATAAATAAGGAGTTGGGAGTTGGATCTGAAGCAGTAATCAGGTCAAAGATTTTAACCCACTTCATCAAAGGCAAGATATCATTGACGCTTATGGAAACCATTCTTACCATCCCATGATAACTAGAATAATTAGAAGGATAGGTTAAATTGGCTAGAAGGCACAAAAATGATGAATTGAAAACAATACTAGTGAACATTGTGGCTCTACAATTATCCGCTCTATGCAGGATCAACATCAACAAGAACTAGAGGAACAAGACCCTATATTTGTTAATGGAAAACAATAATTACATGAATTAAGGCTTAGTGGATACCAAGGCATCAATGTCTATTCTGACAGCTTCAATGGTCAAGGAACTAGGGATCATGCACTTGGTATCTGGATCATAATCATATAAAATTGCCTCAGGGGTTGTCACATAAGCAATGGGAAGGATTGAAGGTTTGCATGTGCCTATTGGGGAAATAAGTTACAAAACGATTTTTATGATGGTCGATATAAACAATTATAACATCCTCTTGGGACTTGATTTTTTAATCAAAATTGGAGTAGTTTGGACATTGAACAAGGATTAATCCAAGTCAAACAAGGTTTATGCCACCATGTGGATTTGCATATAAAGTTCAACCTATGTGTAAGTATTGCAAAATGCCAAATGCTTATGATTGTGAAGCCTTTGTGATTTGTGACCTAAAAGGATGACTAATGGCAAGATTTGGATGTCGGGGTTGAGGCTCATGGTAATCACTATCATTTGGGGCCTCAATTGCCTCATCAAGAATGTGAATGTCATTGTCATCATTGTTGTCGTGCCCTTCTTTCGTTTTTGAAATGTCCATCCCATGCAAAGTTGTGATGATATTTCACCTTGAACGTTTTGTCACAATTCGTTTAGTGGGGCATCGTCCTTCAATATCCAAAATGCCATCATTGGTGTGTGGTTGTTCATAATTATGTTCACCTACAAAAGTAATCATTGTTTGAATAGTGGGCCTCCTCCCTTGAGTAACTCGATGTGTGGACGAGCTTTCAATAGGTGGCCGATGACGATTCATGGAAGCTACCACAACAACTACTTTTGACCCCACATCAATTTCGAATATCAAAGGTCTTAAACATCGTAGGTACCTGGTTGATTGGTGCATGGTCAGAATTTGAATCACCTTATGTTGATTTCTTGGGTCTTGTAATTTTAGGACTTGAAGGACTTAGATTGGCAACTTGGGGTGCATTTGTGTTAATTACCATACGTGGGCCCACACCTAGCTCCAATGTAATATCCCCAATGTCATTAACTAAAATATCGAGAGGATTGATGAGTGGGTCCATTTGTATGTTTGAAGTGTTTATTAATGTCTGTTGTGCGTATGGCTTCGAAATGATGATTTGAATTAATGGTGTGTTTGAGCTAATTAGGGGGACCACTTCCATGGAACCCATTGATTGCATGGGCATGTTTTGACTTGGGGCCGTTGGAGCATGTACAACCTCAAGGGATGCATCAGACACTTGAACATTGTCATCTAATAATGGCATGTTCAGATTTGCATCACCATTTTAGACCCTTGAACTTGCCAAACCATCAGATTGAACAATAATCTTGAAAATGGAACCTTTTCATCGTGAGGGAATTCAAAGGGGTCATGTTCGACTTCATCCTCATTTGGCTTATTTGACGCTATGGGGTCCTTGCCCGATGAGTCGCTTTCATATACACTTTCATCAACATCGGACATCAAGTCTTCAAACAACACATTTTTCTCATACTATGCCATGGGGTTGTCACCAGGTCATTATTGCAAGAGTTTGTTATTGGTGTATATGTACACCAAGTCTTTTTCCCGATTCAATGTTAACCGATTTTACACTTTGCTATGAAAAAAATGAATATGAATTGCAATTTCGTTCACATGATGATGCGCAACACACTTGCGCCATAATGCAACGAGTGATGGGTGCAAACGTGCATCCACCAACTCTAATAAAATCCCACCACTCGTGTGGGAACAAGTCTAGGTCCTTCACTGGGGGAGTGTTAGAAAATGGACCTTGACTTTTAATAAAATTTGCAATTCTAAAAAAAGTTAAGGCATAGGCGGTCGAAGTACTAGTCGTTTTTCACAAACTTTGTTTAAGGCTTCCTTCACATCTACATCATCATGTAGGTAAGCTTGATCCAATAAATATGGATTGAAAAAGGCCCTTGCATAATGTAGGTTGATCATCAACATTTTCCACCTCTAGTAAAATTGATCTTTAATGACATTTGTAAGGTTTGATGGCAATTCAAATGGTGTATCTCATAATGATAAAACATGCCGCTCTAATGTTTTCATGATAAGCCACGCCCTCCCCGTGCAAGGTTGTTTGCCATCAAATGCCTTCAATGACACTAAAACTAATTCCACAATATGTACAAAGTTGGCATAAATGTCCCAAAACTCATCCCTCCTTATGTTAGGTCGAATAACTCTTGCCTTAGTTAGTGACTTTTGACAATGACTAACATGCAATGAATTGACAAAAGTTGTCCGATCAAGATCGATAATAGTTTGTTCAATGGTAAGTCTAAGTTTGAAAATTTTTTCAACCATTAAAAATTTGGTTGTAAACCATGTTTTAGTGGGGTTTAGCAACATTAGGTTTGTCTCATAATGATGAAAGATTGGTAGTGCCGCATGGTGTTGTCATATGAAATAAACAACATCTTTTGTTTTTTTCACAATTCGTTTTGCCCATGCTGCTTTCCCCAATATTCCAATAACAAGTCTAGACAATGAGCAACACAACCTTGAAAATAAAGACTTGGAAAACAACAAATTAGAAGGTTAGCCTCACTTTTCATGTTCGAAGCATTATCTGTACAAATTTGTATAATGTTGTCAACTCTAATGTTTTGATGTATCTAACCAATGCATTACATATGTAATGGGCATCCTTCCACTCCCCAATTATGTTAATGGAATCTATATATACAACAAAATGTGGGTGCAGTTCACTAATCCTCGTTCATTAGACTGATGAATTCACTACTTCTTCACTGATCCCCGTTAACTATAATAAGTGAATTCATTCAAAATCCAGTGAATTCACTCAAAATCTAGTGAAATCACTTGGCATATAGAGACACCTTTTGTTGTAATGTATGAATACATCACCACTTGGACAAGCAAACATTGCGTTCAACAATGGATGTTGTGCAACGTTGTCCCAACCATCAAAACAAATGGTTGTTCCATAATTGTGAATTAAATGCCACATCCTTTTGGTTACCTATTTGGACACATCCACCTTGGATTACTTGAACAAATTTGTGTGCAATCTATGGTATGATGGGGGTTTGTAGTAAGTTCAAAATTTGAAAGTTGTTTTCAAAGCTTCTATGAACGCCAAGTGTTGCACAACATTTGAAGGGGATGTTTGCCTCATAAAAAAAAGTTGCCCACTTCTTATCCAAATCTTTTTTTTTGGTTGAATTCAATCCCTTAGGCAATGAAGCCTATTGAAAGGTTTTAATGTTGTTATTTGTGGATCTTTTGGGAGCCTTTGTGTTGTTTGTAAGGGGGGTGAAATTTCAAGCCCTTTCCACTTGAGATGTCGAAACTAATTCTCCTTCCATTGAAGGATTCAACATTTCAATGGCCATGTCCTCTATTCGCCCATTTGGGATATGGGTTGGTACGTCCATGTTGTTTAGTGGTGGAGGGACAAGTTCACCACATTGGGCAAATAACACCTTCACTTGTGGATATGCCTTTCAACACATTGCAACTCTAGCTTGTCCATTGCCATCATATTAATAGCCCAAATGGAAGAACATTTTATCCTCATGGTGGTATGAAATAACATTGTCGCAACACTTACATTCCACCTTCCTTAACTCGTCCTTTAACATCAAATACCATGGACTCCACATGTTCCACTTTTCACCCATTGATAAAACATTATACACAAGAACAATAGGCTTGATTAATATAATTAAGGTATTCAACAATAAGATTGGACTCCACCTTTAGGGCTATAATTGAAATTCAACACCGATTGCAAATGCAACATGACGATTTGAAATTCAAACACCCATGAAGGCTTCACCCTTCCCTCCCAAGGTATATGGCAATGGTTGGTGTTAAACAACACAAGGCCCACACACCTCAAAGGAGAAAGTGAGTGTTAACATGCAAGGTCTACATTTTATTACTAGGCAAACCAAAATTTATCACCAAATGATTCCATTGCCAAATCAATGTGAAGATCAATCCACCATCAATCGGATGACCCTGATTTAGAGATGTGTGGCAATTGAAAAAAATTAGTCGCCACATGATTAGTGACAAAATGTTTTGATCACCACAAGCTTGGTGATTGAAAGCATTTCATCACCAATCATGTGGCAAATGAACTTTTTTTTGGTCATGGCACAATTGGTGAACAAAACTTTTTAGTCACCAAGCCTATGGCAATTGAAAATAGGTTTAGTTTTGGTCACCCAAAAGCCTACCCCAAGCAACCTAAGAATGTTTTTGACCTAGGTTGACCCTATATTGATGTGATGCAGTGGTGCATCTATGTCCAAATGCGTCCATTGTGTCGTGATGGACACATTGACATTATGACAACCTTGGACATAAAAAGAGGAGGAAGATCAAGATGCAATGTAGGAAATATTTGTTACAAAGTTTACAAAATAGACTAGAAGGAAGGAGTAGAGGGTGGCAAACGTGGGGAAAAGAGTCACAATGATGGAAGGAATGTGGAAAAGGATAGGAAATCAAAGCAATCACTTGATGATTCTCCACCACAACAACATTCCTTAGGATGGACCACCATCAAAATCTCATTTGCTTTTCTATATGCAATGAACAAACAAAATTGTTCCTCCAACATCAAATGCAGAAGTTGTTGGGCTAAAACCTTGTAATTTAAACAATGTACTACATATTTTAAAGGAGTTGGAATATATCATGATGATTATTCCCCATCCAAAGGCATATTTTTTCATTTATCGCTTGCAAACATGCATTTTGGTAGGATTTGCTCCACCTATGGTCAATGCCCAAATCTTAATTGAGGATTCAAACATATGTGGAAGATACAAGATAGGGAGTTTCAAGAGTAGCTCGCCTCCAATATTCTTTGTGGCCACATCGTCTTCAATGATGGGTGTGGCTATGGAATATTGGAACATCTCACAAGTTGTTTACACTACAACATTATTGCATACTGGAGGTGGCCTATAACAAGTATTATCTTAAACATACGAGGATAATCAACCACAAACCCACTTTTGTCATGGCTAGAAGGAATCCCATACCATCGAAAAGAAAATAAAAGAAGATACCATGGAAACATGGCATTCAGGGTAGAAACTGAAAGATTTACAAAAGAGTTGTGCATTCAAAGACTTATTGAAGGAGGCAATGACATCAATTGGTTGGTGATGTGTAACAAAGGGACCAAATTTGCATGTAGCTCAAGCTCATCTCGAAAGGAATCCGATTATATTACGAGCTGTTATTTAAAGAGCGGATCATCTAATGAGGCAACTTTGGAAAAAACCAAGAAGTTTGATGACTCATGAGTTCTAACAATGCCTTCCACATCCATTGCTTCATGGGAAAGATAAGGTGTATTGAACACTTCTTTCAAAGGACAATATTAGGCAAAAGTTATGCATCATAAGTCAACTCAAATGATTATATCAATAATTTCATAACTCCAACCAACATCTTTAGATTATGGCGAGTAGCTCCACACAAGGGATAATTTGTATTCACTAAAATAAAAACCTTATAAAAACACTAAAGTCCTAAGGGGGGTAATGTTAGGAATATGTAAAAATAATTCTTACCAAATTAAAGAGTATCGAACACTTGTAGTAGTCTTGAATCAAGTCCTACCAAACTTAATCAACCTACTGAATTTAAGCAATCACCCTACTAAAATTCAGCAGGGTTAATATCTTGGTGTCCTACCGAAATCAACAATAACTACTTTTCACGTACCAAACGACTAATATTATTGATACATCATAGGCTTTAACTATATGAAGGTTTGAAGAGGTAGGGACAAGAATTGAGATATAAAAAATAGGGAGTGTTCTTTTGAGGGTGCCCAAAAATAGACATCAATTTGTATTCAAGCGTTATCAACACACACCATATTGTTTTATTATTTATTGTTGTTGAGTTTGCATTATTCAATTCTTACTTTGATTGTTGGTCTAAAAATGTAACTTCATAATATATGTCTTTGTTACTTAGGTATGTGGTAATGCATGTGGCATAGTATACAAGAACCCAATACTGATGTAGAGCTCAATTCTTGACAACACCATCACTAATAGTAGGCGGTGAATAAAAAGGGGAGAAGGAAGTGGGGGCACCTAAAATGGGTGTTCCTTTTTATTCTTGGAAAGTAAAGCATAGTTGTAAATATGGTGTCACCCAAAACCTTAAATCTTAAATCTAACTTAACAAATAAAATTAGACCCCCTCCCCCAATTAACATGAAAACCAAACTTAAACAAAAAAAAACACTTTAGATCTCATCATTTTGAAGGAAACCAAATCTCACTGGATCTCACATTTTTGATTGGCTAAATAGGTTATTTAGGTTAAACTTGGCTAAAATTGGTATTAAGTTAAATTTGGTTAAATTAAGTTCTTTAGGTTAAACCTGGTTTAAATTGGCAAAAATAGGTTATATTTGGCTATATTTGATTTGAATATTTGATTTAGGTTAAACTTGGCGAAACATGGTTAAATTAAGTTAAACTTAGTTAAATAGCTAAAGTAAGTTATTTCAAGTAAATTTAACTTAGTTCGGCAAAATTAAAATGTTTTGTTTAAAGTAATTTATATTTGGTTAAAATTGGTTATTTATGTTAAATTAGGCTTAATTTGTTTGAACTTGGCGTAATTTTTTTATTTAATCTAAAATACACTAAAGTTGGCTATATTTGGCTAAACTGGGTTAAATTAAGTTACTTGGGTTAAAGTGGGCTAAACCTCAATTTTTTTGACAAAATTAAACTATTTAAACAAAACTTGGTAAAACTTGGATATTTTGTTTAAAGTAAACTTGGTTAAACTTATTTTGGTTAAATTTGGTTGAACTAGATTACTTAAACAAAATTAGGACAAAACTATGTTATTTAGACAAAAATACCTTAAATTAATTAAAATTTGGTGAAACAATTATAACTTAGGCTAAACTTAGGTAAAATTTTAAAATTTTGGCTTAAATTGTTAATTTGAACTAAATTAAATTAAATAAATATACTTAAATTAAACAAAGCTACTTGGATTAAATAAGGCTACTTAAATTAAACTAGGTTAAGTTAAGCAAAACAATGTTAAATAATGCAAAATTAGGTTACTTTAGATAGATTAGGTTAAGTTAGGTTTAACCTATATTGAATGTAAACTAAACCTATAAAATTAAATTCAGGCAATCCTAAAGGATAAATGTCTAAGACTAAAATTAGGTTAAACATTAATGGTAAATGTAAAAACTAAATGCAAAATCTCAATTAAATAGGGGTTGATATCAAAAATTAAACTAAAGTTAAACCTTTAAAGGTTTAAATTAAATTAGATCTAAGGTTAAAGCAAGCTAAACCAAAACCAAACCTAAGCTAAACCTAGGTCAATTTAGATTAAACCTAGCCACATTTTCATATTTATTTAATTTCTTATAGTTGGTTAAACCACGTCAAGTATGTTCAACACAACTACTAATTGTGTAATTCTAATTATAATCATATAATTACCTATAGTCATACTTATAATCATATAGTCCTAATAATGGTTGTAGTAAAAAAATGATAGCGCTTGAAGTCCAAATATGATTACATGACTATAATTGGACAATAATCACAAGTTGTCATAGTCATGAAAACCATGTTTTGGCATAGTGAAAAGTTTGCTTAATTACAACCATGACCCCATACATTCACATGAAATGGGTAATAGACTTGAATGATATTGAAATGAATAATGTGCCTTCTTTATGAATGGTAAGATGCTCAACCCGATGTTTGAAGTGTGGATGACATCTATGATTTGTGACTATTTTCAAAGCCTAATTTCACATGTGAAATCAAAATGTTTAAGTGAATTCCTTTTCTTTTTTCAGTTTGATTTAAATCTATTGATGTGAAATGAATTTTGTCACATCAATATTGATGTCATATTTTTCTAATTTGCCTATGTTGGTTCACAAATGTAATAATTGCCAAGTTGATTGAGGAGTTGGATGACCATGTCCTTCAAGATGCATTGTTTAATGCCATGGGCATTGTTTATTCACAATATTAGCTACAACCAAATTGTGAATTTTTTTTTGCCGAACACTTAAAAATACTAAAAACTTAGTTGTTAAGGGGTAAAAATCCTAAGACTAGTTAGTGTCATAGGCATCCTAGTAATTAGTTGGTTACTAATGGTAGGTTTATTATCCTTTACCAAAAGTATGAAACTAGTGGGATAAATTAGTTCATGTTGATGAATGGTTGGTTGTAATTCACCCAATCACCTAGAAGATTTTTTGGAAGGATTAGAATAATTGAGGACTTAGTTTCATGGAATCAATGTGGGCCTTGTGTGGTTTCGTGAACAAGGAGGATGAGAGGAGGACTTTGGGGGATTCTAGGGCATTTGAGGTGGTTGTAGTTTTGGAGTTTTAGGTTATGAAAGTTGTTTCTTGGGGAGGTGTTGTATGTGTAACACTAAAGAGGGGAGAGGAGCTTGGAATTATATTGTACTTGTGTTATTTCAATGAAAAATGGTTGAAGGATCTTAATGTGTTTTGTGTGAGTTTATTCCATTAGGATATGAGGGAAAGTAGTATCTTTTTAAGTTTGCAATTATTTTGTTACATTTTTTATAATAGTCACGCGTTTTTTCTACAAAAGTAGTAAGCATGTATGCTTGGTTTTAACCTCTGGAGTAGGACATTTCTTGTTGCCATAGGAAAGTAGTAGTTAGTAGATGGTAGTAGGAAGGGATTAGACTTGAGGGTTGAAATCAATAGGGTAAATGAGATTACTATAAACGGTAGGCAACAATCCTAAAATATGTGTAATGGTTGTAAACAGTAGGCAATGTTGGGAAGGCTTGCTAGGGGACTACAAATGATGGACAACACCACTAGAGGGTTTGTAAGTTCTTTGAAGGTTAAACAACAATTGTGGAAGGCTTGCAAATCCACTAAACACCTTTCTAATGCACTAAAGGTATTATAGAAATTTAGAGGGTAGCTACTTTCTAATACCCTTTATCTTCTTTGCTTGCTTTCTATATTTCCTTCTTCTTACATTACTGGAGTTGCCTACAGTTAAGACAATAGGTTTGTCCCTAAATGATAGACCTTGTTTTTTTTTCTCTCTTTGCATGAACTCTTTAGTATTACTTAAGTAGTTGTAGTAAAATTAGTAAGTGATAGTAGTTCTTATTGGAAGTAAAGAGAAATTGAACTTGTTCCTTCGGCATTGCCTTCCTGAGGATAATAATGTTTGGGGTCCACATTTTCACCCCTTTACATCGGTACTGCAAATAAAAAATGTTTGAGTGTGATGAATTGAATAAAATAGTTTTAACTTTGCTTGATCATTGGCAACTTGTTCAATAGGGAGTGTTCAAGTTGTGTAAGAAAAATAATTCCAAAGCTTCCATAGAACCACCTTTTGATTTCAATCTTGTGATACAAATCTGGAAAATAATTCATGCATCTTGAATTTTGACACATTCCTTTCTTAAATATAAGAGAATGGCAAAAATGGCCATAGTTCATATTTTATGGAATGTAAATAATAAACATTGTTTTTCATTTCCAATTTTTTTGAAAAGTAAGCTCTAAGGTACCTTAAATCTTCGCCTAGCTCTTGTGGTTGGCATATACAACCAAAAGTCCTTCATTTTAGAAAGTTTTTTATACAATGTCATATTTGATGTGTGGATTGGAACAACTAAATGTTATGATATTCTTGCATAGATGAATTTTGTGTTCTTGTAAAATGTTGTAAACCAACTTGATTATAGTATCCTTAGACCTTGTTATAATCTTGCAATTTCAACAATTATTTGATGTTTATTTGTAGCTCAATTTCTTTCCATAATCTCACTAAGCTTAATGAAATTGTTGTGCAATCAATTTGGATTTATTTCTTGAATGAAATTTTTAGCCATAATGTGTTATGATAGCCATTTTGCTCTTGTTCACAAGGTTATGGAACAAGATTATCCACATTTGAAAACTTTATAATAGCCTAAAATGTGATTTAAAATTTAGGTTGTAGTCATAGATGGCATGTTTGTGATTCCAACCATTGTCATTACATTTCACTTGCAATACATAAAACTTCACCACATTCTTGTCTTGCTTGACAAAAGATGACCAACTCCTTTAACAGAAGTCTTTAAAAATATTGTCACGTGGGCTTTGGAATTCAAGATCCTATAGCCATGTTGTCACTTTCTCAAAAACAAAGAAAAGGGTGAGTGGGGAAGCACAAGGGACCTCCTTTACACTTTGTTGTTTGGATGGGCTATGGAAGAAAATGAGATGCTGACAGTGGAAAGAAGGGATGACAAAGTTTGCATCCATAATTGACAAAAGGTCTAACCAAAAAAAGAGAAAAGTTTATTGACATTTGTCAAAATTGTTGAAAATTGAAAAGCATTGGGTTATTATTACAAATGCACAATACAAGATGTATTTTGCATATTTATTCCTCAATTGTTAAATTCTAGAAAATTAAATTTGAAATTGCCAAAAAAAAAATCGAAAATAAATAAATATTTGACAAAGGAGTGCCAAACATTAATTATAGGTATGATATTCACTTTTTATTTTTATTTTTCACATTTTGGCAAAATTTTGCACCCAAAAATAAAATTTTAAAATCTGCTCTAAGTGTTGTTGGTTATATAGATTCAAGAAGAATCTCAACACCAAATTCAGTTTTGGAGTCATTTTGTATGCTTGTTTTTTTTGGGTCCCCCTCTCATAGATTGGACTTGTGTACTTGTGAGCACACATGAGCCATTTGGCAAACTGGCCAATATACCTACCTACTTGAACCTATTGGATTCAAGCAGATAGGTTCATAGGTCCGAGGTGCAATGCCCTGACACCAAGACTTTCTGAGCAATTTAACTTAATTCCTTTGCAAGGTTGTTAAGGAAAGGGGGGTTAAGGCCTTTCGCACTGGAAATCAAAGGTCAGAGCACTGGGGGGCCATAGTGAACCAGCACCCACCAGTGCACCATCCACTGGATGCCTGTTATTACTCAGTTGTGGATGAACCTCAACTGAATTAGTATATGGTTTCACCTTGGTAACCAATTATGTAAGAAATAGGTCTCATATATAGGTAGATAGGTAGGAAAATAGATTACTACTAGGTAAGTATAGATGGTTTATACATAGGTAAGGAGCTGTTTTTACTACCTACATAGGTAGGCACGTATTAAAAAAGGAAGTAACTGAGCTAACTACCATGGTTAGCAAGGGAGCTGGAACGCAACAGAAAATTGTCTCCTGACCAACTTACCATCCATCCTTGATGGTGCGCCGGTGGGTGGTGGTTCACCGTGGTCCACTGAGCACTGATACCCACAAAGTTCATAAGTCGAATTTTTAGAGTTAGTACTGAGTTTGAATTGCTTTCTCAGTTTTTTTGGATGGGACCATTGACACCCAGAAAGAACACTTCTGTAGTCCCTGATCGGATTTGGCAACAAACTGCTGAATAATTAATTAAATTTTAGATCTTAACTTCAGCACTTGGTTTTTTTAAATTCTAAAATTCAAAAAAACCAAGTAAATCTTTTTTTGGCAGATAGTATTAATAAAGAATAATAATAAATTGTCTACTAAGTTAGTGGGGGTGGTCTAGTGTGTCTACATTGCCTGGTTCTTCAGTTTTTGAACTTTTAAGGTCTGAGGTTCAAACCTGACAGTCGAAGTTTTGCAGATTTTTAGTTGTATAAAAAATTCGGCGCAAGTAACAAATAATTTTTCAAAAAGTAGGCAAAACGAAAAATAATTTAATTTATTCCGAAATCGTTCAGGTACTATGGGTATTAAAAGCGTAAAATGAGGATCATTGGGCCCCCCAAACACTGATTTGGAGTCTCTCCTCCTTTTTCTCATTTTGGTACATGAAAAAAATAACAAAAAGTGTTTCTACACTTCAATAGAAAACTGTGCCTTGGGATAGACTTTTTGGGGATGCGGTTAGCTTGTCGGCCACCACCATCACCTTTTATCACCTTTTATAGTATATATATATAGATAGAGAGAGAGAAAACAAATGCCTAAAACAAATGCCTACTCAAGGCAATTTTAAATAAGAGCCTGTTCACCTTGAGGGCAATTAACCCCCTTTCCATTCCTATCCCAAAAGCTGACAAATATTGAGTAAACCATTGTCTACCCAACAATCATCAAATTAAATCAAAGCCTCTTCACCCCTTGCCCTTTGGTGAATCAGCACCTACACTGGTATGATGGCAGAAAAAACCAATCCTGAAACCTTTTTTAACTTGCTTCAAAACCATGGTAAAGATTCCATCGTAGGATTCAATTAGGGTCTCTGAGTCCAAATTTAACATTTCTTGGGTTAAATATGGTCACTTTTATAAATTGCTTCTAGCCATGGTAAAGGACCCAACCTAGGATTAACTTAGGGTGTCTGAGTTCAAATTTAACATTTCTTGAGTTAAATATGGTCACTTTAAAAAATTGCTTCTAACCATGATAAAGGTCCCAGCCGAGGATTAAATTAGGGTTTCTGAGTCCAAATTTAACATTTCTTGGGTTAAATATGACCACATTTCTAAATTTCTTCTTACCATGGTCAAGGACTTAGCCTAGGATTAAATTAGAGTCTCTAAGTCCAAATTTAACATTTCTTGGGTTAAATATGATCACTTTTTGAAATTACCTCTAACCGTGGTAAAGATCTTAGCCTAGGATTAAATTAGGGTCTCTAAGTCCAAATTTAACATTTCTTGAGTTAAATATGGCCACTAAAAGGTCTCACTCAAGAAGATGAAAGTACCAATGTAGGTGCCAGTTCACCCTAGCCCCCTTAGGTTAGGAGGTTTAGTTTTCTACTTACCAACAACAGGTGGGTTAGGTAGGTTTTAATCAATTGTTCATGTGATGATCATATTGGAGCTAAACTCAAAAAACTTGTAAGGTGGATCACATTTAATTTAATAATTGGCTAATTTTGCTTATTTTGTTGGTGATTAGTATAGAGCAAGTAATAAGACACCCAGGGTGAACCAGCGCCCATACTGAGCAAGGTTTTGCAGTGGCCATATTGGACCCAGGAAATGTTAAATTTGGACTCAGAGTTCAGAGTTGAAAGCTAACTTTTTTTGGGCTTAATATGGCCACTATGAGGCCTCACTAAAAAAAAGGTGAATGTACCAACATGGGTGGTAGTTCACCCTGGCCCTGGACACAGAGACCTGGATTTAGTCTTAGGATGGGATATTTACCATGGTTACAAGCAAACCTTTTAAAAAATCAGGATTTTACTATGATACCAATGTGGATACTGGTTCACCCAAGGCCCTAACCGACCTATACCCACCAGTCATAGTTGGTAAATAGACAACTAAACCTACTAACTACCTACCCACCAGTGGTTAGCAAGTAGGACTAGAGCTTTATGATATTCTTAAGAAAGCTCATGGGCATTTTCCATTTACACCAGCTCAAATTGATGTGGTGCTGATTTAGTGTATTCACATCAAGAGTAGCTGATTAGAAGGAAGTGCCATTTTTTTTTTGTAAGTGAAAGCTTTGAAAAGAAAAAGGAAGTCACACCAGAAGGAAGTTCTTCAGATTGTTTTTTTTGTTTTTGTCATTGAGCAAAGTGAGAGTGCACACAAATCTCCAAAGAGCATCGCCACCTTATGTGTTTTCTAGTTTACAAAATGTCTAGTGCCAGCATCATACTTCATATGAGATCTCATCATGGCTGGTGATTTGAGATATAAGGATATGTGGCGGCAACAGTGGGAGAGGCTCTGGAGACCTAGGGTTCCTCATCACTCATCTTCAGGTTGTTGGTTTCATAAAATGGGGGGCACAAGTAAAGCTCAGATTTGTGACTTAAAAAAAAAGGCAAGCTGTGATGCAAGGGGCACCTTGTGCATGCAGGCAGGTGCTCAAAAATTGGATCACTTCGTTGCCAGAACTCATCATCCCTCCTCAATTGAATCAGTAACACTGAAATATGGGACAGCCGGTGGTGGTGGTGGTCATGTGTGGCAGTGGTGGCAGCATGGCCAGGCTCAACGGCACAAACAAACCCATCCTTATCTGCAAGAAGGGAGGAACCCAAGGTGTGGGTTGAAGCTGTGCTAATACTGTGCTCTAATGCCACACACTGGAAGACAAGCAGAGCTTTTACCTCCATTTCAAAGCTGGCCATTCATCTGCATCCTGCAAGTCGCAAACAGAAAGCAGAGCTCTGAAATTAGTCTAAATGGTGGTCAATGTTGTGTACCCAAATCCCACAAAAATTCTCTCCAGGGTGGGACTTAATTGCCACATTGCATCATCTAGATTGATGGCTTGATTGCCTAGCGTTTTTCTTCTGCAGTTGTGGGTAGTAGATAATACTACAAACAAACAAATGTGTGGCTCTCATTAGGCCCTTGAGGGTCATGCTGGAACGATCGATCGATCATACAGCAGTATTCACTAAGCAAAATTTGAGAGATTGTTAAAGAGGATTGTGCCTGCAGGAGGGCTGCCAGGGCGCTGTGCTGAGAGGGTCATGGCAGAGGATGGAGTGGTGATGGGAATGGAGATGGAGAGTTGTGTGTTGTTGTTGGGATTATGGATGAGGTGGTGGTGGTGGTGGTGGTGGTTGTCAGAGTTGCTGCGCTCTGTCGACTCATCAACCCCTGCTGCTGCTGATCCCCATGTCATTGCATGACTTTGGTCACGTGAAGAACGAGGCCAATCATCAAAGAAATGCCGTAATGGCTGTCCCTCTGATTCCCGTCCCACTGATTCTGCACCACCCCCATAGGCATTGCTCATATAGGTGGCGGCAGCAGCAGCAGCCTGATGCTGATGCTGCTGCTGTTGCTGATGATGATGGTGGTGGTGATGGTGTTGGGATGATGCAGACATACCAGTTACATCTGTCACCTGGCTTGTTTCTGGTAGCAATCCAAAATCCTGTCCCAGCAAACCCCTCATTTGTGGAGAATGGTAATGCAGAATGCCAGAGCTGTTGTTGTTGTTCTGCAGCTTGGGTTCAGGAGGAGCTGCTGCTGTTGGTGGTGGAGGAACTTTAGATGACATTGAATGCCATGACTGGTTCATTGACGGCAACCTTGACAAGTTGCTCAGCATTGATGACTGTGAATCTTGGCCACCAGCTGGTCCTCCTCCTCCTGATCTTGTGCTTCCTGATGTATCAGAAGTTGATAGTAACTGCTCAGAAGATGATCCTTGAATGCCTTGCTCTGACTTAATCAGTGCACCTAAATACCTGCAGAACCCCCACCCCAAAAAAACAAAAGACAAAAAACAAAGAAACCCCCAAAATCAATCAATCAATCAATCCCATGAGTGCATGAAGAAGAAATGCAGATAATTTCTGAGCTCTCAACTTAGTAGCAAACATCCATCTGACCTTGCTGCAGCAAGAAGAAGCTCTAGAAGAAATGCAGATAATTTCTGAGCTTGACTTAGTAGTAAAAATCCATCCAAGCTCACTGCAGCACGAAGAAGCTCTAGGAATTTTGTGTGTTGAGAACAAGATATGTCAGCTGCTGAGTCAAGGAGGTTAGGAGCTGTGGTGTCGGGTCATGTGGGTTATGGGGGATGGGCTGCACTAGAGCTTTGTAGATAGATAGAGAGAGAGAGAGACAGAGAGAGAGAGATGATGATGAGCTGAAATCAGGTGGTATAATGGCAGCAGAAGCAAGAAACAGAATGTGTATTGTGTGTGGGTCATGTGGTAGCACCGCCTACCTGTAGTCTTTGTTGGTGAGAGTTGAAGCTCCCTGAGAGGGACTAGAAGACAGACTTGGGAGTTGGCCAAACTGAGAAGAAGCAGCAGGAGAGGAGCCTCCTCCGGATCCTCCATGATGGGCAGGACTGCCTGAATGTGAGCTAGAGAAAGTCTTAACGGCTAAGTTGGATGATGAGCGCTGCTGTAAGCAGCTAGTAAGAGAGAACGGCGAGCAGCTGCTGCTGCCGCCTCCAGAAGTGCTGACAGCCGTTGCTGCTCCTCCTCCTGTTGTTGTTGACGTGCTGCCACCGCCGCCACCGCCGCGGATAGGTCCCACGTTTGTTGCGGTTACTGAAGAGACGGCGCCGGATCCCGACGACGATGCAGATGTCGCACTAGTCCCGGCGGCAGAGCGGGGTGACAACAACATACTGGCTGCTGCGCCTCCGCCTCCTCCTCCTCCACCTCCTGTGGCGGCAGCAGCAGCTTGTGATCCGTCTGCGTGTTTGCGAGACCGGTGACGACCCCGGTGCATGTGCCTCTCGCAATACTTCTGGTCAGGAACCACATCGCGTCCGCATCTCCATTTCTTCCCATCTGTTCTACGGCATCGCCCTGGTTCCGGGTCTGTGTTGCTCGGCACTCCTCGATATATGTTTCCCCATCTCACTGATAATGAGCCAACAACAAGAAACAAACACAGAGACAGTACAAGAGGGGAGATAGGTTCAGAATCCACTGCGGAGAAGAAGAAGAAGAAGAAGCTGAAGATCAAGATGCAGCAGTGGATGAACCTGCTGCTGCTGCATTGTGTACACGCGGAGAATGAGGAGCAATGAGAGAGAGGAGGAGGAGGAAGTTGGAAAGAAGAAGCTCACGGTTTGCAGCGTGGTGGGAAGCAGTCATGCCAGTGATCAGGGCGGCCATACTCTTACGGATGGGATTCAGCAGCTCCGGCGGCACATTCACGCCGGCCATCATGTACTTGAAGATAAGCGCTTGGTGCTCCAATTCAGCCCACTGGCCAGACGTGAAGGGAGCGCGACCTCCTCCTCCACAGCTCATAGACGAGCTGTTGTTGTGTTGCAAAAACTGTTGCGCCGCCTGCATCTCGTTCATGCTTTGTTGTTCCGCCGCTCCCCCTCCCCCACACAATGTCGATGCGCCTCCTCCTGCGGCAACCAACAACCCACAGTAGGGTCACACATGACCCCACCTGCATCCCATCAGTCTTCTTCACACACTAGTCCCTGCAGGCCACAGCTGCTGCATCATGCCTGCATGTATGCATGTCCTCCAGCTGCTCTTGTTCTTCTTCCACCACTTATCTGTAAGAGTCATACATGAGCTCCCCGGATCATCAGCAACAAAGAACCGTGAAGAAGCTCTCAAGCTCGGGTTCAAGCTGAAAACTGAAGGTTCTAGAAAGCTCTAGAATCAACATCACCAGCAACAACAACAACAACAGCAACCACCACCCCGTTGCAGAATCACCCACATTGCCACAAAACACAGGGTCGATCCCCGGCCTGTTTGTTAAATACATACAAAACTCTGTTTTCTGCTTTGTTTTGTTTTGTTTTTGATCTTATGAGGTGCTGCTACCCACCGGCGGGCTTGTTATAGTGATGGTATGCTGCAGTAGTTCCTGCAGCTTGGTGATGATGATGATAAGATGACGAAGAGAGCGGCCCCCCGCCCTCTCCTCGTATGAGCAACCTGGTATCACATAGCCCCGCAACACCACCGCCGCCGCCGCCGCCATGTTCGCTCCCCATATATTACTACCTAGTCGACTCTGATCAACTACGGCTTGACGCTCAGCAGTCACACTGCTCTACCCACTTGCTCACTCGTCCCTAGTTCTGCTCTCTCTCTCTCTCTCTCTCCCTCCACACCTCACTATCCCTCCCTCCTTTGTTCTTGACTCCTCCTTCTCCTACTGCTCCTTGCGTGTGTGGATTGTTTGTTTGTTTTTTTTTGTTGGTTCCTAGCTCGCTCGCCGCGACTTCGTCTGGCTTCTGATCACAACTTTACCAGCTTGTAGGGCCACGGAATATGAGAACAACAGCAGCAGATCGATCACACAACGCAACACAAACAACAACAACAACAGAAGAAGAAGTCGGTCAGGCAACTCCTCTCTTCTTCTTCCTCTTCCTTCTGCTCGTCGCGCACAAGGCGAGCTTCTCCCGCGGGCAGTAAGAAGCGGTGTGCCTGCTGCTGCCCCCACGGCTTTGTGGTGCCTGCCTGGCTGCGGCCAAAGTTGTGCCGCTTGGCCACCTCCGGCAACGTCTCTTCTTCGGCCGGACGGACGGCACCCCCCAAAAGTGGCGGGGGAACGACCGACCGAGAGGTCCGAGGGGTTTACTTTTGGAACACCAGTGTTGGGGCGGGAGGTTATCAGATGCCCCGGAACATGGACCCGGAGGATATCAGGGGCGATTCTTGGCGATTGTTTTTTTTGGTTTTTCCCGAGTGAGAAAGGGTGGTGTTATTTCAGTTCAAGTAAGTGGGCTAAGATCAGTCTCAGCATAACATATAAGAAATTTTTGGGCCCTAATTTCAATCACAAACGACTAAGTAAATTACACTTAGTTGAACCCCCCTCGCCAACACTCACACCGCCCCAAAATGTGGCTAAGAAAACAAACAATGCATTTCACAACATAACTATGAGCATAGCAGCCATGTATTTGACTAGGAATTCGTGATTGAGCTTGGAGTCCTACCATAATGCACAAGAAATGGGAATGATTACCTACCCTGCAGGTGCACAGCGCCCCCATCCACCATGTGGCCTCTCTCTCTCTCTCTCTCTCTCTTTCTTTCTCTCCTCCATTTTGGTGTGCTGACCAAGTGTGGTCAAGCAATGTCACCTTTGCGAACAAAGCAAATTACTATTATGGTCAAATGATGAGCGTGGGATCAAATACTTAGTTTGTGTCTTTGATGAATTGAAGTAGGCTTGATTCAATACACTAGTACCCACAGCCTTTGATGAATCAAACATTAATCACAAGCCACCCATTTGGCGATTGGCATTTATAGTATCCTCTTCTTCCACTCCTAGGCACACTAAGGTGGGTTGTCACAAGGGAGGAGATAGATGGGGCAAATTTGTTGGTTATTTACACTCTTTTCCCTTTAAGTTCCAACCTTGGAAGGGAAAGGAGGAAAAGAAAGTGACCATGTGACCTCATGAGTAATTTGAGCCACTTCAAAATTGCTGAGTAGATGAAAAGCTTCAACATTTGCGTGAAAGTTGGCACAATTGAGTGTCATTCCTTTACTTGTAGGCATTATCTCTTTGTAAAGGTAAATGGGTCCAAATTAGTGAATTTTTTTAATGACAAATTTGTGCTGTTTTGGGATTTCTTTGAGGAAGAAACTTGGAAAAGAATGTATTTCCAATGTAAAATGTGTATTTTCAGGAAAAAAATTGTCACTTACACAAAATCAAAAAATTGGGAAAAGAAGTGGCTACCAGTACAAATGAGTTGCTTGGTTATTTATTCACACAAAAGTACTGTGAACAATGAAAGTAACATTAATCATGTATCATCCCTTGTGCACCTAACTTTCAAAGGTATAGTTTTTGCACATTTTCAAATATATCACATGTGAACAAGAAGTATTTCTTAATAAGTCATTGCTCGAATAGATTCCTATTTTCCACCAGTAATTTGCTATAAATTATCAAACCTATGTTTTTTGGGTGAGATTATCACACATGTAATTTCATTTATTGAACTATTGCACCAGTATATTTACATTAAAGATTTTCAAACATGTGCCTAGGAAGAAGAATTCCAATTTTTTTGTTTGAATGGCCAACAAAACTACAGAGTTACTGTTACATATGCATTTGAATGAAACCTGGAAAAGAATTCAGAATATATGACATTGGACCTTGCATTTAGATTGTGTAAATCCTTTCCACAAAGGAAACATAAGGAAAAAAAGGTGTATTATAATTGGCCTCGCAACTAAATTGTCTAATTATATTGGATGCTTGCAATTAGCTATATTTAATTTTCTTATGGAAGAACAAACAAGTTACAATAGTTGTATCGGATATGATGTGGCATTGCAACCATTGACATGTAAACTTGAACATTAATTTTTTTTATAACTATATGTTCAAGTTATAAATTTGGGTGTCAAGTTGGATTGACAAGAAAGCTAAATTCACTTCCATCATGATGTTTATGTGGATCATTCACCATGTCAAATTTGCTTATGTGAATCATGTTGGAGTAATAGGGAAAAACGAACCTATTACATTGTAACACTTGTGCAGATAATTGTTCATCCATTTTGGATGAAGCTTGGCATGACTATAGAAAAACTAGGTTGCAACTTCCCAAAATGTTCGTGATACTAATATATAAATACATGTGATTGAAAATGAACTACTTTGCAATTACTTTTTCAAAATTGGGATTAAATTTAATAATTTGAAATTGATTTTGATTTTGATACTTTTGACAATTAATGGAATTGACAATGAAGCAAACTTGAAACTAATGAAATTGTTAATTTTTTTTTTAACTAGCTTGAAATACAAGCATGGATGTAATGCAAAATGCAACAAATGTGAAACTACCATAACATTGTTTACACTATGAAAAAATTGTGTCCATTACAACTTGTCCATTGCAAATAAAAAGTGTTCAATAGAACTAGATTACAACTAGATAGCCTAGTTGCAATGGACATGATTTTCTCATAGTGTTAGCAATATTTAAGAATTCATATTTCATCTCGTCATTCTTCACCCACAATGTCTACATGCACATTTATAATCATCGATTGTGATATGGATCACATAAGTACATTCCATAAATATTGACAAATAACATGAGATTGACATAATTGTATGGATAGACATTCAAAGTTGTAAAATATTTCATGACAAGTTTTTCAAAAAAATGTTCATTTTCAATGAAATACAATCTTATTGTACTTATTATGTGCACCGAGTTACTTGTCACAAAAGTTTTTCTATTCTCATACAAAGGCAATCATTAGGATAAAAGATAAACAATAAAATATTTTCATCCATCACTTAGATTGCATTTCCATTTTATAATATGCCTTCGTCAATTATTTTGAAATGAAACATGCCAAACTTTTTTTTTTTCACTTTACCGCTTCCTACGACTTGTTTATTGTGATATAATCTTAAGGGGTCAACTATGTCCACTTTTGAAATTTGTCATATTGTGATATGATGTTACATTTGAAATGAAGACAACATATTAATAATCTTGTTATACACTTGCATTTGAATGTTCATACTTTTAATCTATTAGGACTATCTCATAAATGCATTGCAATTGTGCTAGCAAACAATTACTACAACTACTTATCACTAAAATGCAACACAATATCAGATCAGAACAATGTGAACTAAACTAAGAACAATAAAAATATATAATCCATTTCAAAAATAAGAACAATGAAAAGATGGATGGCGTGGATGTTTGGGGTGCCCACTTGTTCCATCCATGATCTATTGTGCCGCAATATGCCACACCATCACAACTAGGGTACACAAGTTGCAACTTGTTTAAGATTTCAATATAAAGTCAAAAGACATTTATAAAGAACCTTGGAAACATGTTGATGTGTTTGGATATATGGTGATTCATCTACAACTAGATTTAAACTAAAGTTAATTTTTAATATGGAATTAACCTGAAAGCAAATGAAGTATGTTGCATGTTAATATTAGATGAATTACTTCCAAGATAAAGATGAGTGGTGGCATGGTCTCTATGGATGGGATTTCTCACAATAAAATTGTTTACAACCACATTTTTTTTCACAAAATTCAACATCAATAATTAATCACCATATAAATATTTATTAGATAAATCCATTATGTTATATATGAAATATATTGTAATATTTTATGATTTTTTAATTTTTAAATCTTTCAAATGCTTCATTCCATAATTTTTTTTTAAAGATGATAGATTATGGGAGTGTGTGGCTTGAATTATTTATTGGATTGTGGGCATATCTCAATCAATCCATTGCATTAATATATTAAAAAGAATGTGTCTCCTTGAACAAAAAATTCCTCCGATAGAGGGATAAAAAGCTTGGGTAAAAGGATGGTTTTTCTTTTAACAAGAAAATTCCTTTTTATGATTCATGTCATCAAATGAATATTCACCAATTGAATAGGCTTTGTCAAGTGTGATAGGGAGAAAAGAAAGAAATAATACATATTGCATAATAATAAAAACACATTCATTTCCTATGTTTTTCACTAAAAAATGAATCATTTTTTGCTCATTTATTTTCAAATTGTGAATTTAAAATGTAAATTTGTAATTCAAAAGTTGAATATGTCACATTATATTTGATTATGTATGAACCTTTTTTAGACTCCAATCCCATGTTATAACATGATAAATAAATAACATGATGACATTGGGTAAACCTATTTAATTTCAATTATATATATATATATATATAAGGATATTTAAATGTAATGTAAAATGAAGTTAGTGAGTTATATATATGTGTGTTGTGTGTGTGAGTGCATATGCAAACCAAAATTTGAAATTTAACATTAAAAAAAAAATGATTTCTAAACACCAAAAAAAAAAAAAAAACCACGGTAGTTTGTATTGTTATTTATTCAATGTCCTCTATGATTTTATATGGCCATTTTATATATTCACTATACCACAACTGCATATTACATTGTTAAAACATTTATTTGACACTTGCTTGTATATTAATTCATTTAAAACGTTCAACCTTAATGTAGTGAAATTATTTACTTCACCTTTATCACCTTTACCAAATTTCAATGTCTTTTTATTGACTTAAAGATATAATTATTATAGATTATTAACTATAATGTTCAATATTTAGAATTTCAACCTATAAATAATTTGAATCAAAATCATTTTCACTATAGTTAATAAATTTTAAAAATAAGTAGGCTATGCTATGGCATCTAAAAATGTGTTGGAGGGAATTGGATTTTTTGCACATTGTATATTTTGTTCTTATTATCTAAAAATGAATTTTGTAGTTTCATAAGTTTTTCATCCTTCCTTTCATAAGTGTTCTTTTGAAAAATAGTGGAAGACCTTGAAATTTGGGCCCAATTTACAATATCTACCAATAAAATATTATGTTGTGATATATTTGGACCTTCATCTAAATCATAATCTCTTAAAATATTAACCAATAGGTGATGGGAGGAAATGTTTATGCAAAATAGGGTTTCAAGTGTATGAACGGACTTTAATTGATTTTTAAAGAAAAATCAAGTTAATAGAAGCCTAATATGTATTAATGCATTTTCAATTTTTTCATGTTATAATAATAATCTATCAAAAATTTAATGCAATTTAGTATGAATTTTCAAAAATTGAAAAACCACCCAATTAAAAAAATTTAATCCACTTTTTTAATATAAAAAATTCATCAAATTTTATGCTCAATTGATGATGGACTCAATGGAAGGCTTAATGGCCTCATAATGAAACTTAAAAGAGATTATCTTTCTTAATGTTTATATTTGAAAAATATTTTTTTAAGACCAAATTTAATTTGGAACTACTATTATGATATACCTTAGTATGCTTGGACCCCACATTATGTTGCATAATCAAATTTCCCATGGAATTCAAAAGAATCATATATATATATATATATATATATATATATATATATATATTGTGACATTAACAAACATATATTAACTTATTTATGGAGGTGGGTTTTATTCTTTTTTGTACAAATTTTTGTTTTGAGAGGTCAATTCTTTCAAAAATGTACTATTTTCAAGAAAGTTTACCTCCAAAGCTTGGATGCATTCACATTCCAACCCATATATATTGCATTCAATTAACTCTCTCAGTGTGGGGAATGAAAACCTAAGGTTAGAGTAGAAATTTTGTTGAAATTGATTTTGTATCTCATGAAAATGAATGTAAAATTTTACTCCCATCAAATTATGAAGGGGCCATGTTTACTAGCAAAAGACAATGATATTTCCAATAGTGTAATTGGTGTTAAATTCAAATTCACAAGACCCCTTGAAGCTTTCATTCACATCATTTGATGATGACAATTAATATATCTTGTTGAGTTTAAAATGTAAGAGTATCTAATCAAAGTTAGAATCTAAGTGTGAAGTGATTTTCTTTTCCAAAACATTGTCACATATAATTTTGGATTTTTTGTCCTATTGTAAATTCGACTTATTTTTTTAATTTTTTGAAGAAATTCCAAATCAGAAAAATAGAAAACAATTAATGTAAATGGGCATTATAATACTAAAATGCATACTACATCAAAAATCTAATTGTGAAAAATCATCACTTTGAAGTGTGATTATTTAATCATGATATTGGATTAATTTTGTTTTATTCTATCTTTTAATGTGCCATCTATTGGAAATACACATTTGTAAGCCATTTTCAATGGATTTTGGGGAAATGTAAGATTTTATAAATACCTAAAATGATTATGCAAAATCTATGCAATTTCATTGACCTTAATACATGGAACTCATATTTGTTGGTGTGTTGCCAAAATGTTTGAAAGTCCATTAGATGGCACCATTCAAATTACATGAGTAAAATTATTTTGAATTCCAAGTTCTTTTATAAACTTGTATGATGTGATAACATTATGTGCATTTGAAAAGGAATGTGGAAAGGTTCCATAATATTGATTAAGTGGCCATGTAATATTTTTCCCCGTGATTTTGATGAGGCATGGATTACAAGTATGTTGCTTTCATTCATTTGGATATACATGTTAAGGAAGTTCAAGCATCATTTTCCATGGTAGCATGCAAAAACTCAAACATTACTTTATGTTAATTCACTACTTGGGGTGCCCTTTGTTTGCATAGGCTTTGAAATTGGTCACAATGTTCTTTGGTTGCCACACAAAGGATGAAAACTAAAAATCCTCATTCCATTTGGGCATATTAGATTTTTTTTATCTCATTGTATTTTGTTCACAACTTTGGTTTAATTCCAATTTTAATTTTAGGATAAAGAATCCAATTTGTGATATGTGTAAAGTAAAACGAGATAATATGAATTTAAATCATGTCTCATAAGTTAACTTAATGCAAATATCATGTCACGGACTTCATTTTTTTTTTAATGATAAATTTTCCTTCTACATTGCCCCCCAATCTATTTCCTTCCCCATCCCAAAGTGACAATGACATTTTCTTTTATGTTCCCATGTGTAATTTTGAATAGCAATATTATAAATAACAATGTTATTTGCCCAACACTATAATATTTTAACATAAATACCCTAGGAAGCAAGATGATTATTTTAATTGAAGGTTTCACACGGATAACATGACATAATTTTTTCCCGCATAAATTTGACAATATCAAGTAACTATTTGTCTTTGTAAATGACAATTGGATTTCATGTCTAACTAATGATCATTTTTTTGAAAAAACCATTTTCCTTCAATGTTTTGTTTTCAATTTTTCTAATGGAAATAAAATTACAAATTACTTTGTTAGAATCTCACAATTTTCATTGTAGAAACATGTTTAACATTTTTTACATTGCATTTTAAGCACACATTAAAATCAATATAGTGCATTTCAAATACTAACAAATATATTTCACAAGTATTATATTTATTCTTGTTCAAGTAAAGAATAATGTATCTTCCCATTGCCCATGCAGTGTCTTATAAATTATCAATTAAATGAAACTTCATTAATAAACTTGTATTAATTTCTTACTTTGAAATCTATTGTAAAAATTGCAATGCCAAATTTTATTTTATTTTTGAAATACATTATGAACACGAATACAAACCAAATAATACAATGTTGAGGTACTGTAATCACAACAACTTCATTCTTACACTTGAATTCATATACAACTGTAAACATAATCAAAACTCCATAGTAATTTTCTTATTCCAAAATTCTAAGTAACTCTTAAAAAAACAAATACCAAAGATGATCCCCAAATAAAATTGGGAAAAGTAATGCCTAAATTTTTTTTCCAAAACTTGTTTCTAAAATAATAGCCAATACCTTCTAACTGCTACCCTAATTTGGTCAAACACACATGTTATTTTTGTGCATTTATGATGACATTTGTTATTCTTGTGTTATAAGGCCAAACTTTGATAATGTTTGAATCCATCAAAATTAAAGTTGTGCATACAAGATAAGGATTTTTCAAAAATAAGATGATGGTTTTGTTTGAAAATAATAGTCAAATGTGTAAAAGAGCATGCACATGTAATGTTATATATTTGATTACGTTGTTAATAACTATGTCATTAAAGGTGTGATTGTTTGTTGTGTAGTAATCCAAACCAATACATGCAAAAATAAAATTCCAAAACAACATGATGTACAAAGAATTTAAACCTCAACACTCCAATTATGTGATGCACTTTATTTTGAAAACCATCATTGTATGCAAGTGTAGCTAATATTAGTTTAGTCTGTATCAATGTTATGTATGTTACATTTTAGTGATAAATAAGTTTTGTTAATAGGAATGCAATTGTAAATTAGCTTAATTTAAGTTGAAAGGATGGACATTTAAATATCTTTTGCATTAAAATGTTATGTATATGTTATTGATCTCATTTCACATATGATATTGAATATTATAATAAGGTAGATTTCAAACAAACAAGGTGAAATGAAGAAATTGTGGTTCAAGTTCCATTTTGACAAAAAACATAGATTTAGATTTATAGTCAAATCTTATTTCAATAAAAAATATTTAAAAATATGTTCCTGTAATGCATTTTTCAACCTTGAATATTAATGCATACAATTTCATATTCATTTCATGTTTATAAATAACGATGGAATGCAATTTTGTATTATTTATCATAATTTGAACAATGATAATGTGTGTGCAAGGTTTGCACATTTGCATTATAAGTTGTAATTTAGTTGTTCAATACTATTAAAATCAACTATTATATAACTACATTGGAACCCATAACTAAACACCTTGTTGCAAAGGATATTAATAGACTTCGTTTGTCAATGGATGAATGAAAAATCATACAAGATTAAGTTTGTTAATAAATGAATAAAAAATCACACAACATTAGGTTCATCAATGAATGAACTTGCCTAGTAATTTTTCCCTACTAGAAATCTAGATGCCATTTGGAAATTGGGTACATTGTAGTTACACACAAGTATTAACTTTTGTTGACATGAGTTGTGACATAGTTGCCAATTAGTTATAACTGCCATATGTATTTCCACTACACCCACGATTGCAAAGGAATTGCAATGAAAATCAACAAAGTTTATCATTGATGAATGTATGAAAAACACCATCAACATGAAGTTACAATGGTAGTTGTAAACTAATTATAATTGAAGTTGCATAATCATTGTTCTTGCATACTTACAATTGAATTGCACGAGTTGCATACCTATATGGTTCCACATATGGTGAGTTGTGTTCACTATAACTCATACAATTCATCTAATAACACTCACATATGTCATAAAAGTATGTTGAGTTGCAATGAAACTCAATAAAAGAAATCAAGGTTTTTTCAATTGGTTTCGGTGAGTTTTTAATCACAAATGACATTTGCGACTATATTTACTTTAGTTGTGTTGGACAAGTTACAAACAATAACCATTCATGGACGAAAAGAAAAGTCGACAAAATACATGTTCATTTGTTGACCCACCATATACATATTATCACATGCAACTAATTTCACTAATACAAAAGTGGGGTGCAATTCATTAGCTTAAATCACTATGGGATTCATTCATTGACCCACCATATACATATATCACATGTGATTAATTTCATTAATACAAAAGTGGGGTGCATTTCATTGGCCTAAATCATTATGGGACTTTAAAAATTAAATAAGTTCATTGCACCTTAGTGATTCCACCTTGGTTAAAGTTATTTCATTATAAGGTCACTATGTAAACATCAAGTTGTAATACTAATTGACATAATTCACTATTATAATTTACTATGGTAAATTAATTTATTTTTATATTATTTTAAATGCCTTATGTTATATAGATTACCTTAGTTATTATAACTTATACCTTAAGTTATTATACATTGGTTATACCTCAAATTATTATAGGTTTTATACCTTAACTTATTTTAAGTTAAATTATTGAAATAACCCTAAGTTATACCTTAGGTTATTCAAGGTCATTCTATTTTATATGTTATTATAAGTTATTTTATCCTAGGGTATAATAACTTGAAATAACTTGAAATAAAATATAATGACCTAAAGTAAAATAACATATTAAAAATTGCATATAATTATTTAAGATGGAATAATTTAAAATGTACCCAAAAATGGCATATGGTAGAATAACCAATAATAATTTAAAATAATATACAATAAATAGCTTAAAATAACCACTAATAATTTATAATAAAATAACCAATAATAACTTATAATAGAATAACCAATAATAACCTATGATAAAATAATCAACAATAACCAAAATTAGCCTATGATAAATAGCTTATAGTAGACAATAATAATTTATGATAACATAACCTATGGTAAATAACATTGAACAGCCAAAAATAATCTATGATAAAATAACCAAAAATAACATATGGTGAATAGCCTTGAATAGCCTAAAAAAAAATAACAAACAAAAACCTATGGAAAATAACTAAAAACCACCAACAATAGCCAATGACAACATAATAAAAATAAATAAATAAATAAAAACCCTAAAATTACTAGTAATAACTTAAAATATAATAATGAATAATAGCTTAAAATAAAATAACTAACAATAACATACAATAGAGTAACCAATAATAGTTTATGGTAAAATAACTTTAAATAACCATTAATAATTTATGAAAGAATATCCAAAAATAGTTTAGGATAAAATAACCTATAATAACTAGTAATAGCCTAGGATATAATAGTCAATATTAGCCTATGGTAAATAACATAGAATAACCAAGAATAACCTATAATAGAATAATCAACAACTTATGGTAAAATAATCAAAAATAATCAAAAATAAAATAACCAACAATAGCCTATGATAGACTAGCCAAAAATAATTTATGATAAAATAGCTTAGAATTAATGGCCAATAATAACCTATGATAAAATACTTAAGAATATTCCATGATATAATAACCAAAAATAGCTTATCATGATAGAATGGCTAAGAATATCCAATGGCAAAATAACCTAGAATAGCTAACAATAGCCTAAGGAAAAATAGCCTAAAATAACCAACAATAGCCTACTATAAAATAACCAACAATAACTTACAATAAAATAACTAACAATAACCAATAATAGCCTATGATTAAATAACCAATAATAACCAATGATAAAATAATAAACAACAATAGCCTACAATATAATAGCCAAAATAACTAATGGTAAATTAACTTATAATAACCAATAATCACCTATGGTAAAATAATCTAAAATAACCGACAATATTTTATGATAGAATAACCAAAAATGGGTTATGGTAATACAACCTAGAATAACCACCAATAACCTATGATAAAATAACCAATAATAGCTAATGGTAAAATAACTTTAAATAACAACAATAACCTATGGAAGAATAATTTAAAGTAACCAAAAATATCTTATGATAGAATAACCAAGAATAAATTATCGTAATATAGTTTAGAATAGCCATTGGGCTTACTTTAACGTCAAGCTACTTCTTCTTAACCTTGGTTGTATCCACCATTGTACCATTGTATAATTCCTTTTTTCTACTCTTCTCATGGTAGGGTAAATCTTCCCGATTTTCTTGTGATGTTTATTTCGTATTTGTAAATTTTACATAGTTTTTGAAGTATCTGAATATACTTCTATTGGGACATTCATCTTTGCTTATATTCATTGTATTTCATCTACAAGTTCTTGATGTATTGCCTTTTTTCGATCCCATTTCATTCGTCTTCCTTTTGTGGGACTATTTTCTCCAACAATAATTTCCTCCATAGGTTCCTTTAATCGTTGGCTTCGAATAACTACAAATGTTGGAATAATGGGTATACATTACTCCACAATATGTTGCTATATAACAACATTCACCTTGACCTTAGGTTGAAAATTCTTATTCTCATTTTTAAAATGTTGTTTCCACAATGGATAATCATTCCTTTGATGCCCTTCTTTTTGGCAATATAAACACTTCATATCCCCTCCTTGCTGAAGGTTATAATCGATTATATTTTGATTATAGCCATTTTGGTTATACCCAAATCAATTGGTTTGTCTATCACAAGTTATACCATAATATATATTTTTTAGCATATTGCCTTCCCAACTCCTTCAACGAGCAATCATTGGTTTCATGCAAGGCTTCGACAGAGGTTACAAAATGTATGCAAAAGTTTACATTCTTTTGTCAAATGGCCTTCGTTATGACATTTTTGACAAAACACTCCTTGTTGATATCCATCATCATGCTCCTTATGTGTCGCAACCCTACTTTGGCCAAGTGTGGGGGTGAAGCCCAACACTTGGAAAAGTTGGAGGTTTGGAGCCCTCCGGGACTCCCGAATGTTTAGAGCTCGACAACAAGGTCCAAAACGCCTCGCATTGAGGTGTTCTTGGTGTCATTGGAAAGTTTTGAAACGTAGATATTGAAAATGGCCTCGCATTGGCCATTCGGACATCTGCAGGCCAAGTTATGGGCAAAAGAAGGCCCGGGAGTCAAACTGGCAGTTTGACTCCCGACCACAAAAGTCGGGAATCGACCTCTTCCCGACGTCAGAATTGAGAATGCGACACGGCGTTGGAAAGATCTCGACAAGGGATACAACTTTAATTTAGAACTCGTCACGATCGGACTCCCCAGTCGGGAGTTATGGCCGTTCAAAGTTTCAGGAGTCCAGCCGGGACAGTTTCGAGACTCCATTTCGGGAGTCCCAACAAAATGTGCCATTCGGATGTAGCCTCGACGACCAGCCGCAAAGAATACTATAGGGAGTAAGGTGGTGGCTTACTCCCGAGTCCGGGCCGTGGTGAATCTTGTGTGTCCAAGTGCCCGTGGCAAGTCCCAACACCCTAAGGTGTCCCGAATGCTAAACTAACCCTTTTTGGTGGGTTTTTGGATGCAGATTCACACGAGCTAAGCTAGTCCCTCTTCCTAGTCTAATCCCTAGGCTCCCAACTCAACCCTCTACCCCTTTCTAGAGTTGGAAGCCGGGAGCATGCTACTAAGTCATAATTTCCGCAACTTGACTTTGTGAAACCCTCAAGTGTGTTTCACCCCGTGACTTGGGAACGCGTCATTATGATTATTCTTTCTTTCTTTATTTTGCTCATCATTCACTAATTCTTCATCTGAATCTTCATTATTCGACAATGGTTGGGATCATCTATTCTTGTGTGGGGTAGGCATTTCTTCTTCAGTTTCCTTTGCTGAATTAACCAATTCGACAATTGTTGCTTTAGGCATCCCAATAATGGCTAGTTTCAACTTTTTGTTTAGTCCTTCCTTGAAGGTTTCTCTCAGATATACATCATTTGCCTATTGTGGTATAATTTCACATAATTGTAAAAAGTTATCATAATAATCTTCCACCATTTCATGTTTCCATTGTTTCATTTTTCTTAAAGCTATTATGGCTTGTTTTTTGTTGTGTACGTCAGTAAATCTTGAAATAAATGCACGTTGAACCGCTCCCCAAGTTACAATAGGATTTATTGTTTCATAACGAGTAAACCAACTCGCATTTTTTCCTCATAACGTGGTAGGAAAATATTGTAATTTATGTGCATTAATATCCTCACAATTTGTTACACATACCTTAGTTAATATTCTAACATGAGTTACTGCATCATCACCATCTTGTAGAATTGGTTCTTCTTTGACTTTTGTAATAAATTAGTTTGTAAATAATTAGTTGGAATGAAAAACCCTTATATTGATTGTAAGGATTGTATTCCTATTTTCGTAGGTTTTTGTTTGGTTGAGATAGTTTTTGGCTAGGAGTGAACCATTCCTTTTTATCGTGAGGACATTTTATCTTTGTCATGTTCTTCAGGTGTAGTTGATGTTGTGGATTGCACATTAGCATCACTTGTAATAGATTACAATCATTTGACCATTGTTTGTGTGGTTAGTACAAACACTTCTTGAAGCAACGATTCTCAAAGTTCATCTTTTGTTTTACTACCCAAAATGCCTAACTCTCTCCATTGAATATAAGTGTTAGAATGTTTAACTCATAATTCAACAATCCTAAGATCCTTTCTCACTTCTCTTCTTAAATTTTGTTCTATATTAACTTGCTCATGACTTTTTTTCTTGTCATCATGGGTTCCCATGAGTGTATATCCTCTACCCTTTCTATCCCTCATATTTTTAGTTTATGTCTTTTTTGCTAAAGGTGGAATAAGTGAATTAGGTATTAACATAAATTTTTTGTATTATTCTAGAAAATACTTTTCATTTCCTCTTGTTCTTAAACAAAATTTGCCTTTCTTTCTTCTAGGTACCCATAACGCATCACACGACATCCATTTTTCAATCAAAGTGTTGATGTTTTACTTTGTTAAATTTTCTATGATCTATTCATTTAATGACATGATGTGTTGTGTAAAATTTTTCAATTCGTAGTGGTACAAGTAGACAAACTAATATAGGAAGCCATCATCCATAATTTGTTAATTCAAATGTGTTTATAATCGACGTTTTATGTTAAATGCACCAGGTTTCTGTATTTCCACATGTAATTTTTCTATGATTAATTTTTGAACATTCTATGGCAATTCCCAAAATTGTTCCATAAAATGCTCCTTTGTCTTTTCTTATGGTACTTTCTAAGGTGTATATAGATATTTTACTATAGATCATCCAAAGCCACCTTTGGAAAAGGTTGTTGAAAAACAATATCAATGATAATCCCATTTTCATCAAACAATTTCATTCCACCAAAAGTGAATGAACATGTCACTTGAACCTCACATAAAAGACATATAATCAAAGACCTTTATAGAGCCATTGACTATAGTATCCATGGTTAATGGAATAAAATTTTCAACCAAAGAATGAAAAATGACATGACCTAAACTTGATCATGCCATGTTGCAAAAGAAATGATTGAGTTCAGAATGTATATATACATGCTAAAAAACAAGCAACAAAGCAACCCACTTGAAGAACTAATTCCCAAGTGCAACAAAAAAATAGTTAGAATTGAGATGAAGAAGTTTTCACAAGTTTCAAGACTTGTTATACGTCAATAGTTAACATACAATAATGGTTGCTAATTAAAACATGAAAAGGTGCAAAAAATGTAGGTGGGAAAGGATGGAAGGACCTCATGTAGTAGCAATGTTGTTCAACCAAAGTTACAACTATTCAAATGTCAAATAAATGAACAACATTCAATCAATGTTCATTAATGTAATTGTTCAAATCTAAACAATTATTAAAGATGATGTTTAAGAAAAGGATTTTTCAAAATTGGAAGATGGATTTATATACATATGGATTTTATGTATATTGTAATACCCTTCAAGGCCAACAATTGGGTGGTGAATATTTTTTTGTTTGTAGAGATATTAAAGTAATAAAAGAATGCATTCTTTCAATAGTTGTGTATTTTTTTGGGCAAGTTCGAAAATTACAAGCCTTTAACACAAAGCATCTAATTTTTTTACTTCCCTAATTATATGTTTAAGAAATTCTAGAATTCTATGATGTGCAAAATTATTTGTTTAAAAAAATAATTTAATTACTATTTAACTTGACAAACTATCATGTTGCACGTAATTCATTCATCATTCTAAAGCCCACAATTTGCAATTTCCAAATTTGCCAATAAGTTTGGAAATAATAATGGATCTTCCAATTTTTGAATTCTAACAAAGGTTGAGGTTGTTAACATAAATGAAACCATAAGGTTTTTTTTATATTAGATTGGTACAATTCCTCACAACTATGAAATTAACTATGTGACATTTCCAAAAGTCTTATTAAAAATCATATATGCATAGCATTTTCAAAAAAATATTAAACATGTAGAAAGAACATTGTAAGAAAATATTATTAATTGTTTCATGAATGAAACTTTTATTTATGAGCATTGAATCCCACAACAATTTAAAGGTTCTTGAAATGCTTACATTCTTTATTCTATTATACTACATGGTATATAATCACTATCAAAGTATCTCAAATTAATAAATATTATTTGCAAAGGTGTTTTAAAATTGTATTTTCCACCATAAGGTCAATTACAACAATAAAAGGGTTATTGAATGCATAGTCCTTACTTTAAGGCAAGGTCCAATAAATTCCATATGTCATAAAACAAAGTGATGTAGTCCCCAATAGCCATCAAAAGGTCCCAAAAGTTGTTGAAATTATCCTAACAACTATTAAATTGAAATCTTGATATTTAATTCAAATATGCCAAAATGTTGGCAAAATGACTAGTCAACATTATAAATAATTAGTGAATATTGAACATGTTTTTCATTGGAATTCATATATATGAAAGCTATGAAATTAAATTGTAGTAGATGAAAGTGAATGCATATTCATTGTTTTAAGCCATGGCCCATCAAATTCCAAATATTGAAAACCAAATTGTAATCACATTTAAGGATTTCAATAGTTGTTGTAATGGAATCTTGATATTTTTTTTAAAGATTAAAAAAACTTGACAACATTGTTGGTAAACACTAGTAACAATTGAAAGACCTTAATCAATATACCAATAGGTTCATTGACATTATAGCAATTTCCAAATCTAAAATGTTGATTAAGTAATAGTGAAAGCTACAAAGAAGAGGAGGTGGAGGAGCCACGGGCATAACTAGAAAAATTCAAGGCAAAAAATAGGAACATCACAATGGCACTAAAGGGAAAGCTTGGTGGGTTTTCATCAAAGTTACCAGTGATTACAAAGAATATTTTGACAAATCAAGAAGATATGAAGATTGACATTGAATGTTCAAACAATGATGTTATGTCTAAAAAACTTGTTGAAAATGTGGGTGTATGGGCCAACTTAGATGTGTTCTTAAATGGGGATCAAATTGAAAGTTAACATTTTTGCAAGATGTGAACCTAATAAAACCTCTACAAATGCAATATGTTTTTATGGTATCTAATAAGCATTTTGGCAACATAGTTACTACATGAGTGTGTAAGCATGAACTATAAGCTTGTGAATGTGACCAATGAACATGTGAACCTAACTATTGTGAACATAAAAGAATATTTGAGAATATTTTTTCCACATAGACAAACAAAATTCTTTCTACATGGCAAAAATATTCCATCTACATTGATGGGATATTTTAATCACAAAAAAAATTATCTTTTTTTAGGGGTAAGAATAATAGAATGTAATTACCCAATATAATGTTGTGCATTATTAATCAATATTCAACTAAAACACTTAATTTTACATGTGACTTCTCACATAATGAAACATGATTCATATCTACCAAATGTATGAATCAACATTAATCCAATCCTTTAGTAAATAAAAACATTATAAATAAAAACAATAACAATTGGTGCAATTTTTGGCCTTGGAACAAAACAAATAGCCATAGTTATGACATTCTTGGTGCGAGAATGTTATGGAAGCCCAAAGAAGCAAGAATTTTAAAGAATTTTTAAAAAATTTATAGATCAACCAGTGTAATTTGGTAAACATTCGCGGGTAAAG
>Ga0116227_10001713_pt1 | contig 49534 bp, 60 predicted proteins | sample S1TSphgellanicum_FD_89693 | JGI IMG/M metagenome (GOLD analysis project Ga0116227, IMG submission 89693) | Host-associated microbial communities from peat moss isolated from Minnesota, USA - S1T2_Fb - Sphagnum magellanicum MG | ecosystem: Host-associated > Plants > Peat moss > Unclassified...
TGGATCCTGAAGTTTAGTCAAAAACTCCTTTGTTGCTCCTTCCTCGAAAATGCTTTGCAAAAGTTCCATGTACAACCTTAATTTAAAAGTCAAGGATGCAAAATGCTCCTTTGCATTGGCAAAGATCATAGCAGCTTGGATCCATTCGGCATCACAACAATCATGAACAAGTTTCTCAGCCTCCTTAGCCAGTCGTGCAAGACTTTTCAAAGTATCATGTGATTCTTGAATGTGTTGCAAAGATGCGTCCTGAATGCATGCCTTTGCACCTGTTAAAGTATCACAAAACTTCTCCAATAAATATTGACATTGGAGCTCATTGATCATGGGTATTGGATTTACACTTTGTGGAGAAATCAAGATCTGGACATCCTTCAGAGAGTTTGCTGCAAGGTCCAAGTACTGAGACGAAACCCCTTCTATGATATTTGGTAGCTTTTGGGGAACTTCAGATGAAAAGCTTGGGTGCCTCCATAAAGAATCCTGGCAAAGAGAGAGTATGTTCAATTTAATCAAGTCAGTATGGTCCAGCTAAAATCTTGCAATGAGAGTTCACAATTACAATTTGATCATATTTTTGTTACATATGCGCATGCTAAGGTGAAATGGTATGCTCACCAGTAATTGAACACTTGACACCTAAGCCATCCTTGGAGGCATCTATATGCACATATACTTATATGATTAGATCTACACTTCACATATATACAGACTTTTTACTAGTAATGCAATATCATAAATACAGTAATTCATACTGTCTTTGAACACAAAAACTATGTAAAATCATATCAATCCAATAAGATGAAAAGTTCATGCATTTTTGTAACACTGATTACACCAGTCTACAAGATATAGTTATTGTTTGTAAGTATTGAAGTGAGTAATATATGTTTGTTAATTACAAATATGTGAAAAGAGGAAATTCAAATAACCTAAGATATTGAACAAGTCAGCAAAATTCATGCTCACGAGGAAGGCAGCAAAAGGATTGATTGAGTCTATACTGCTCACCTCTTGCTGACAAGATCTTATGAATTCCACAAGCTTGTAATAGCTTGGATGGGACTTATCAAAAGGCTTGCAAACTGTGAAGTGATCACAATCTTCCAATAGAATATAGTTATTGTTTGCACCCCTTCGTGCTGATGTATGTTCCACCATCTTTTTTCCCTGGTGAAGGCATTTTTGATAATAAACAAACTGAGATACTCCCAAGTAAAACAGCTGGCACTATCTGTATCTTGAATGCTAGGCTCATGGAAAATGAATTAGCAAGGGTATCCTAACATTCAGAAATATTGGTGATCTGCCTTTGAATCAACATAGAAAGTCATTGCTTACCAGATCTTTAAGATGCTTGCCTTCAAGGAAAGCATACACAAGGATAGAGTTTTGTTGTACGATTTCATCAAACTTTACTGACAAGTCCTCCATCCTTCGTTGAGATGGTTGGAGATTCTTCATGAACTCAGCCAGATTCACCCGTCTAAATAGATTGTCCCGAACAGTAAAGTATGATTCCAAGCATGAGCCAGTATGGGGAACTGCATAATTGACTACACCTCTCAAATTCTTCAGGAACCTGTTTGCAGATGCCACTGACAGTTCATCAATCCTATTCCTTGGAATGACTTGAGCTCTTTGATATGCCTCCACAACCAAACTTTTGATCACAAGACCACCAAAAGAATGGCCTACCAATACACATCCCCATTGTTGACCCAATCTCCAGGGATCACTGCCACAAGAATATAACTTGTGTTAATAAGTTACGAATGTCACCAACTTCTGTAGGTGAAAATTACTTGTACAAAAACTAGAACTCATATAGCTAAATGCCCCTTGCAATGCATCAAGACATACCAGAAGAACTTTGACAATCATTAACTTATTGCAAGTACCTTCATAAGTATTGAAAACTTTTGTGTATGTACAATTTAAGTCAACCTGAATAGAATTCAGAGATAACTGATACTAAGGTTATAGAGCCTCAGATCTGACAACATCAGTGAATAGGAAAATATCTTTCATAAGAATAGAGAAATCTCCATTCTCATGATGAAGAAAAAACAGCAAGGTTAACACTTCCTCAGGAAGCCACAGAAAGAACCAAACCAGGAAAGACAGAACGAACAAAAAGCAAAAAACACACACTGGTATGAACAAAAGTGCCAGACTCACACCTGTTCAGGGACCATCAACAGTAGTATGTATGATAGTGACTTAACTACCACAACTTCCCCACTAACTTCATCAGCTCTCTACAGTGGGTAAAGGCCGGTGACAAGCACCAACCTGTGAACTGAGTCGCTGCTGCAATTCCGGAAGCAATGGGAAGACTCAGCCATACTACTGGCTAGAAACAGACCACAACAACAAGGACAAGACAAAAAACAGACTGACAGAAAGGGAAAAGAAAAACTAGAGGAAAGGACAACAGGGAAAAACTATGAACAAGTGGGCTTACAAGAAGCTCCCCACTTACAAGACCTGAAACAAAATCATTTTGAAAACGCCAAAAGTGGAAATTCCAAAAAGGAATTTTTCTTTAATAGGAAAAGCAGAAAAGCAGAGGAAGGAAGACTAAACCCCTCAAAACAGAGGTAGACCAAGCAATGGTTTGAATTAGAGCAATCTAGTACAAAATAGTATCCAATATAGACACACTGCATTTCTGGGGCAATAATCCAACTTCAAGATTGAAACTATGTCTCAAAGCCACCTCATTGTGTGTATTTGACTTCTTTCCACATGTCCAATTATCAAGCTGAGTTGGGAAACATTCCAACAAAGTAAAGGTACTTAGGATTTTGTGTAGAGAAACCTGAACACAAGGCTTTGTAATAAATCAGATCCAAGGTCAGCGACATCTTGCAAGTTGCCCTCGTTGTTTGACTGTATGGCACAAGAGTCATATGACAAGGCTAAGACACGCACATTTCCATCCAAATCTTCTGGCAGCCAATCTTTAACCCAAAACTCTTGGGCAGAAGTGTGTTGAACCCAAGTATTCTTCCAAGCATCTGTTTCGCCTGGCTTTCGCACACCATGGAAAAACACAATGTCGAAGTCAATGCAGCTCACATTATCTTTACGTGGCCACAGCTGATGCACAAGTTGAACCTGAGGGTAATAAACAACATTATAACATGATTTCCCATATAATGACCACAAGTTACTTATTGCCATTCAATTTAGGAACACTTCTTTTTTCCAAATTCAGAACTCTTGTTTCTTCAAACCCTGACAGATGTAGTAGACTCAGGAAGGTTGATGACAAAAAACTTGAGCCTTCTGCTGTCAATAGGTCGCAACAACTATAGATGACAACACCTTGCGATCTTATGAGTTCACCCAAGCAATGATGACCTTCATAAATACAATTAACAATCATCATCTCTGGATACTTCTCAACTGTGCCAAAGTTGTTTTGCATGGTTCCATAAGTAATAAGCACCATTGTAGCCTTGAAAACACACATGAGAAAATCTCAGAGAACCAAGTGCAATGAATTTAGGCATGCATTTACAATACTCACAGATGCATGGGATGAGCTTGGAGGAGCTTTTGAACGGGAAAACTTGGTTGAAAACATCTTGCAAGATTTTAATTGATTTTTGTTGGTAACTGCTCATGTTGTCATTTTGAAGGAGGAATAGGAATGTCATCAGTCTTCCATAGACATCCTGCAAAAATTGTTCAACCTGTGACATGAAAGCAATTGGTATGCATGACACAAACCATGCTCTTGTTGACCTGCTTGAGAGCCCCCCTCACAAGGATTCAGGTCACTCTGTGCACTTCTACAATATAACATGTCCACCACAGGAACAAAACCATTACTGTTCCCTTTCTATTGAATAAATAAGATAGGGATTCTACATTGTGAGTCTTCCCTGGTGCCCTGTAGTTCATGCACTCTCCAGAGTCAAATTGAATAAAACCAGAGAAAAATATCATGCAATCAATAAGTGGCTATATTATACATAAGGCCTTCAAAGAACTACAGTGAACTCTACAAGACTCTTATCTCAATCACATTGAAACCAAGTTATTCAAACTTGACTCTGTCCTTAAACCTGGTCAATTGAGTAGTCAGAAATACTAATCCTTCATGCCCTAAAGCCTTGAACCCTGATGCATAAGTTGCATCTCATGAAACACTGCAAATCACACATGAATCATCAACCTTATCAAACATACATCAAAAGTACAGAGATTTGAGTGACCATAAAATAAATGTCAAAGATGTAACAAGTAAAACACAGCAGAAACCAAACTCACCTTGTCTCACAGCATATAAGAGCATCTAGTGAAAAGCATGACAAGCATGTGAGGGAAATGTAACAAACTGCTAAGGCAGAGTCTTACCTCAAAAGAGTAAAATCAGCACCGAAGATCTTCAGATGTGTTGAAACCAAAGAAAATGGAGATCTTGAAATGTGTGGAAAGAGAAATCCTTCTGTTATGTTTTGATGTACATGACAACACCACAGCTTCAGAAAGCATGCCAATTTAACTGCCATAACAAAGCAATGAATATCTCTCATATGAATCAAGAAATCTCCGTTCTCATGATTAAGAGAAGGCAAAGCAAGGTTAACACTTCTTCAAGCAGCCACGGAGAATCCCAAAGAAGGAAAGAAAAAACAGAGAACAAAGGACCAAGAAACAAAAAACAAAATAAGACATGAAAGCAGTATGAGCAACAGTACCAGTCCCACACCTGTTCAGGGACCATCAACAGTAGCATGTATGATAGTGACTTCTCTATCACAACTTTCCCAGGCTTCATCAGCTGCCTACAGTAGGTAAAGGCCAGTGAAAACACTAAACTGCATACTGAGTTTCTGCTACAATTCTGGAAGCAACATAAGTACTCAGCCATGCCACTGGCTAGCAACAAGCAATGACACAAGAAGATAAAAAAAGACAGAAAAATACAACAGGATAGACAACACACAGAAAAGGATAGCAGTGAACAACAAAGACCAAGTGCACTTACAATTTTTCCTTATTGAGCAACCCTCTAGTCCTCTTTAACAGAATCTTTAGAGGGTGGCCTTTATTTTTGGAAGGAGGATAAGACTGACCATCTGAGAGACAAAGAACTCTTTACAACTACAAAGCCTCAAAAACCTGTAAAATTGACTATTGGTAACTCCCAACTGAGCAATTGAGATATTGGAATGAACATGAGGCATGTGAATCATTTCAATACCTGCATACAGTGGTTGAGAACAATTGTCAAAGATACACAGGATATACCTTAAGGACTGTGGAAGAATTGACATCCTTCGATTGCTAGGTCCAAAACCAGCATATGCATACATAGTCCTACCCCATAGGGTGAGACCAACAAGGGGATGCAACAGGTCCTATCAATAACTTCATTCCAACGTTTATGACACAGCAGATCAACAACAGCTCCATAAGCACAAAGGCCTAGTGCGGTTCAAAATAAACTTATGTGAAAGCATCGAAGTTCAACAAGCATGCCATCCTTCCTTCCTTCCTTCTTCAAGTGCCTCTTCACCACCAACAGAAAAATTCCATCATAAACGCCACGGAGAAACGACCCGGCTATCATCTCGTACATACCTTCATCGTTATGCATATGTGAAAGACATTTCCCAAAGCCGCATGCCCTTCCCGTCACTTCAAACAGCCCCAGGTACAACGGTCATCGGGCAGGAGACTCCGTTCATGCATCTGCTCATGAGCAACGAGCCTTCTCCCCACTCGCACCTTCAACCGTCTCAGTTCCTTTTCCCCGGCCGCTCGCCTGCCCAATCAATCACGACAACGCCTCCTCTTCTCACCGCACCTTGGTCCCACTCGCGCTTCTCCTCGACGACAACTTCAAAGCTCTGCTGTTCGACTTGCCCTCTTCAACAAGTGCTGCTACCGTCGCACAACGCACTCTCGTTAGCGCGAGCGAGCGCGCTCACACAAAAGCGAGAACAAAAACATCCACAGAAAAGTACTGGACACGAAGAGCGCTTTCACTTAATTTGGATGTGACAAGTTTCATCGTGTATCGACTCTTTCCTTCCATTGTTAACGAGAACTTGCTTTTAGTCCTTGGCATCGCCTCGTAAGTGAGACTTCGTCATACGTAAAGCACTCCGTAGATTTTTCATTTATATTTTATAGAAGCGGGATCTTCTGCAGTGGAAGGTACCAGCCAGGCCGTGCTGGGATTTCTGACCAGCGGAAGGTATCAGCCAGTCTGTCACTATTTCTAAAAGTGAAAAATCCTTGCTTTACGTAAGAAAAGTACTTGAGTACAGGCCCTTATGTGATTTTCTACCTGTTGGGTCGGTCTACCGTCATGGGGCACGTATCTCTTAAGGAGAGACTGCAGTACAATGTAGTTTTCATTTGGTCCCACATTTTGGATTACATGATCCAATTACAGAATACCAAAACAGCCATATTGATCCATGACTCCAACCTCCGGTCAATTTGTTAAAAAATGTTCCAACTATAAGTGAAAATGCTACAGAAAATTTTAATCCTAGGCCAAAATGCCAAACAAAATTTCTAACCTTAGGCCACATTTCAAAAAATTATTCCAATCTTAAGCCAATATGGCCAAAAATATATTCCAACCTCAGGTCAACATGTATATGCAAAATTAATTTTTTTTTGGGATAAACTCTCTTTGCCTGACATCTAACACTAAGCCAATATTCATCTATATTTTTTAACATGTGTATTTATATCAAATACACATATATTCTTAGTCCAATGGCTTGGAGCTATTACATATTGGACCGAATCATTGTTTTAAGGTGCAAGACATTTTTCCTGTGAATGTGGGACATTCACCTAACTTAAAGGTGTAGGTCTTAAGGGTGTGAGACTTTTTTTTTTTTTTAAGGTGCAAAAATTATAACCCTCAGTCCAAAATATATTATAACCTTTAATCTAGATTCACATCAAGGTGGTGAAAGAGATAAACTAAAAAAACTAACCCTGATGCTATCTCATTCACACAACCGGGGTAAAAACTGGTTTGGCATATGACATGACATTGGGGTTAAGGATTTGAAATGTGTTGAGATATCTTAACCCTAGAATAACTTTCTTCATTTTTTAAAAGATTTGGGATCAAGTTAGGGTGGAGTAAGGATGTTAATTTGACCCCTTGATTTGAAAGGGTTAAAATACCCTCTCATGTTCGCAAGAGCTTCTAATGTAGTTCTACCCAACAAAATTGAAATTCATGTAAAAAAAAACCTGGAAGGGGGGAAAGGCAAAAAAAAAAAAAAAACAACTTGCATAATCTTGTCAATCTATGAAGGAAGGTAATTTGTTTGTTTTGTTTTGTTTGTACTTATGAGATTCACAGAACCAGGATGTTTCAGATTGCCTGCTTGGTCTCTTTGGAAACCTCTTGTGGAGGAGCGGTGCATTTTCATGGCGTTTTGACTTGCAGTGTAGAAGTTCTTGAATATTGAATGCTTCCTCCACGGAAAATAAATTAAATCATAGCTGAAAATTTCAAAGGAATTGGAATGTGTCTTTGGTGATGTTGGAAAGATCTTGGTGGGCAGGATTTAATGGAATTTATTTGGTAAGATTTGGATTCAGAATGTGGGAGATATTGATTTTTAAGTGATTTCTGCTGCTGAAAATTATAATAAATTCCAAAAACCAGGTTTTCGAAGGAAAAGTCAGTTGAGGACGAGTTCACACTTGGGCCAACGGCACAGGCCACACTAGGGTATCCTAAGTTATCAGGCAGAAAAAAATTCCACAAACTGCCCAATTTTTTTCAAGGGTTAGGATTTTTCCAGAGTGCCCAAAATGTTTGGGCAGAAATTCAAACTTTCTTCAAACTTTGTAAGGGGCCCAAAACTATCTGCAGCATAAAAATTCCCCAAATGCCCGAAATTTTCAAGCATCAGGATATTTCCAGAGTCCCCAAATTTTTTGGGCAAAATTGAAAAACTTTCAACCTTTATGATTTCCTGGACAAGGTAAAATTTCCGAAATTGGCTGGAATTTTTCCAGAGCTTGCTCGAACAAATTTCTCCTGAATCTTTCCAAGCATCAGGATTTCTTGAGTTCTCAAGTTTTTGAGCAAAATGAAAAAAAATTCAACCTATATAATCTGCCCGAAATTTATCCGGCAGAATAAAAATTCTGAAACTGGTGAATTTCTTTCAAGCATCCTGGAAAACACTTCTCAGGAACTCTAAAGTGCCAAAAAAATGAGCAGCATGAAAAACAAATCCTAAATTTCCCCATGCTGCCCAAACTTCTTGTGTAGTTTTGAAAATCCCTCAATGTGAACGATTCAACATAGGTTTAAATTAAGCCCATCACATTATTTTGTTTATCTCCTTTGAGCATCTCAAGTGATATTTTATTCATTATATTTTAGTTGTTTTGATCCCCAAATCAAGAAAAGGTTGAATGGAATAAAAATATCCCTACTAACCCTTGGTGTGAATCCAATGTTAGACCTAAATAGTCTTTAACCTTAAACAAAATATTCTTAAAAATAAATTTTAGGTTTCTTTGTTCAAAAGATTTTAAACTTAAGCCAAAATAATAAAAAGATTATAAATTTAATCTTAAGTGTGAGACTTGAGTGCTAAAAAATTCTAACCCCAAGCTCCAAAGTGTTAAAATATGTCCATTTTGGCATTCCATACCCAACACCCATCAAAATATGTGTTTAGGTTGAATCATGAATTAAACAAAACTTTCCTAAAATCCAAAGTAAACTTGCTTCCAAATATGTCCATTTTGGTATTCCATACTTGACACCCATCAATGCACCTGTGACCTAAAAACAATATCCAACATTTTCTGTGGATGAATGAAGACAGGAACCCTAATGCGATTTGTAGCAGCTGATGCTGCAACTATTGTGCTTCAAGGACACTGAAAGTTCAATTACTTATTTTTCTGTTTTTGGTTTCGTTTGTTGTTTTGCAGGTTATTGTGGAGTGGCTTAGGTGAGTTAGTTTAAGTGATGGAACAAGATCCTTGCTGTTCAATTGAAAAAAATTATGGGGAATGTGAGTCATGGTTCTTGGAAAGGATTGGCGCCGAACTTTCAAAAGGATGAAGGGAGGAGGACAAAAGGCAACTATATGAAGTTGGCTGAAAAAAAGGAGTGGGGGGCAATTTTTTTTCTTTTGGGAATAGGAGAAGCTAAGTTCCGATTTTGCTCATTAGGAAGTGTGGCATTTGTTTGGATTTGGATTGTACTAAGTTGAGAACGAAAGTACCTCTGGATTTTACTTTTTTTGAACTTGGCGCCTAATCTTCCATTGTGCCAAGAACGTCAAGAAGGAATTAGGAGGTCTAGAGTTTGCATTTTAGGGACCAAAACAAAGGAAATGATGAATGAATCTAGGATTTCAGGAGCACTTGTAGTGGTAGCCATCATCTTTGATAGTTTGGGAGGTCTTAATGTGAATGTGTAATGTGGTCACTATGAGAAGAGAGTACATGTGGTATAATGGGGACTCCAAGGATTTTGGAACAAGAGGATACTATGAGGTGTGGAAGATCACATCCACCTACTTTGTTTTTAATCTTTGTCCAATTTTTTTTAAAAACCATGTTGGGGTTACACTTGTGGGATTTTTACTGTTGAAGTATGAGTTGCCACACTCATTAAGTAACTTGTTGGCTCCTTGAGAGGAAATCAAGAGAGGTCCGATTTGTTGAAGTCCATAGAACTAGAATAATAAAGTTTGATGACTAGAAGGATTTAAGTTTAGAAATAACATTTGTAGTGACCTTCTTTTTGCTATTTGGAAATTCCAACAAATCTTTTTGCATTTGTATTCAAAATGTTTGGGATTTCCATCCCAAAATCATCATACACTTTCTTTTGGTGACACGCCATCCATTGAAAGCAGGTTGCGACTTAATTGTGGTGCAGCCAAAACGGGGAACTTAACAATATGCATAGATTTTGTGGTTTCACATTACAAAGCAAGCAATTTCATATCAATATTTTATTTAATGATAGTCCTTACTATAAGCATTAGTAGCAAACCCACGCAATACAACAAACCTACAACTTTATGAATTCATGTTAAGATCAAATCACTTTGGATTTACTTTTTAGAGATATCTTGGTTTTTTTAATGGCATTTAAATCGAACATTCTACAACCCAAACCCTCTAACCACATTTTCCACCACATGCACCCAATCAAGATCATGAATCTTTCAATATCCCCCTTTTAATTCCCACATCCCAAAATCTTGGACAAGTGAAAAAAAATCTCGTAAAAACCTCAATAGGTTACATTTTCACATTTTTACAAGATTTACCCCAATATTGTACCCATGATGTCCAAAGGAAAATAAAAACCCATTGAAACTGTTTATGCAGATAGGTATTCACTTCCCTCAATAGATATCCCTCTACAACCTAAAAAAGTGCATGAGTTTCCTCAAATATACTAAACTTGAAAAAGAGATTGTCATTACAAACCAACTATTTCAAATCCCCTAATGATATCATTATGTCATTATGAACCCCTATTGTTATATGCATGTACACAACCTAGTCCTACACTTAGTTATATTTCTCCATGCATAGGGAAGATTTTTGAAAAATTTGAACACAATGATAGCTGATAGATTAATGATCATTCACATTCTTACACACCATCCATACCAAGTTCACACAAGAAAATGAATTCATTTAGCTTGAACATGATTTGTTTCAAAAACTATTGCCTTTGAGAATCCAATGACCATGCCTTAAATCCTTGCTTTCGACCACATATTGCACTTCACTACAATCCACATAACCAATCCCCATCCTTTCATTTTCCTTCTCCATCAAGAACAAAGTTACATAATAAATAAACATTAACCATGCACACCACACACAAAGATTTGACAACTAAACAAAAAACATTCCATCAACATTAAATAGAAATGTCATCGCCATAAAAAACCTGCAGACATATAAACACAACAAACAAACCATGCCAATAACAAAAAACCTTATAAACCCTTTGTTGTTCGCATCCACAGCTTCTTAAACAAAAGTGATTTGTCATTGTGTCCTTTGGAAAAAAAATTGGTCTTTGTTATTTTCATGCCCATGACATAACCTACCTATACCTACCTCCTTACCTATTTATGTCCTACCTTTTTACCTACCCTAGTTACCTACTTGCCTACTTATCTTGTTATAAGCAAACAAGTAAGTAGGTAGGGAAACAAATAAATAAGTAGGTAGGTAAGTAGGAAGGCTAAATAGTAGGTAGTAGGTATAAATTGTTAGTACTTAGAAGGTAGTAGTTACTAATTACTAATAGATAATAGTTATTAGTTGTTGGTTGCAATTTTTTAAAAATTCGTATATTTTTGTCCTCATTTTCAATACAAGCAAATGCACTAAAACATAAAAATGCAAGTTGCCATTTTAGATGAGCCAACCAAAAAAAAAACCTGAAAGGCTAAATCCAAAACAAAAAAAGATTACCTACTTAGGCTTATTACCTACCTACCTATTTTAAAAATAAAAATATTCATAATGTTAATGGACAAAGTATTCCTTTTTTATAAATACATGTACATAAGAATCTCCTTATTCCTATGCATGCATGTTCAAACTAGTGTTGGGTAGATATCCCAAAAATTACAATATCCACCCCAAATATCCGTCCAAATATCAAAAATGATATTTAGCAAATATCATTGTGGGTGATATCTAGGTCAATTTCCAAAGTGTCGGATATCACCCATCATGATAATTGGCATTTTAATATTTGGAAACTATGTTGGATATCAAAGATTTAAGGTCAGATATCAAGGTTAATAATTATTGAATAGGTTAGGTTACTAATTAGGTTAGGTTTATAACATTAGTTTTTTTTTAAAAAAAATCTTGATCCATTTAGGGTGACGATAAATCCCCATAAAATTTTTAACCTGTTATGGGGACATATTTTTAAAGGTCTCTTCAAAGTTATAGTCAATAATATTTATTACTATGGCTATAATTTTTTGAAAAATTACTTCATGATTTTTTTCCAATTTTTTTTAGAAAAAAAAAATCTATGACAAAATATTCCTTTTAAAAAAAAGATATGATTTTTGGAGATTCTTCACAAAAAAAAAACTAGGGCCTAACTCAATTGGCAAACAAATTTTTGAATTTTTGATATCTAGATCTATTGATATCTGATTAATAAATAAACAATGGATATTTGGGAACACTAATATCCGGGTCAAATTAAAAATGTGAAAATTTGATATTTAACCAAGATATTTAAATTTGAAAATAAAAATAATAAGTAATATCATTATATGATAGACGAAAGAAAGACATATATATTTATTTGACAAATATTCCAAAAAAATGATATATGCCCACCACCAATTCAAAATAAACACAATCTATATAGTCAAGTTCAAAAGAGAACAAAATTAATGCTCATGCCTGTTACTTCAAATGAACAAAAATATAAAAGATTCAAACTCACATCCTTAGGTGGTTTTTACTAATAACCAAAGTAGTTATCTAACATTAATTCATATATGGAACACTAAATAATAATTAAAATAATTATTTAATATTACTTCAAATATGAAACATTACTAGTAACTAAAGTAGTTACCTAACTCAATAGGAATTGAACTAATATATTAATTAATATGTAGTTAGTTAACAATTATATAAATTCTAACTTAATACTTACAAAAGTCAGATTTATATTTAATACATGTAAACACATAATTATGTCACATGCCAACACTCAATGGTGACCAAATTAGTTGTAAATGATACCATATATATATCTATATATATGGTGAATCAAAAGATGAAATTGTATTTGTTGATTTTTTTCCATCCAAATTTTGCTAAGATGTCATTGTTTCTTCAAACTATGGTCACATGTTTTGATTACATAATTAGAAATATTTTAGTTATATGTGTTGCATCTCTTGCATCTTTTTTTAAATGTGGGTAGATATTGAATGCATATGTGCATAATATCATTAAAAGCAATATTTGGAGAATTGTTAAATTTCCCATATCAAGGCTTCTCATAGTACTACAAAAGTTGATATGTTGGTTAGAATATACAAAAACTCAAAGATTGCAAAAGATTTAGACATTAATGCACCACCTAGGTTTATCAAATGCTATCAAGGTGATATTATAAAGAACCCTACCAATTCATAATTTCGTAACGATATCAAAATTGAAAATACAATTTTTAGATCTAATGATGAAAAAGGATGTGGGAGTTTTAAAATGGGATCAAGTTTCAAGCTCTTAAATTGGGCTCACAATCATGTCAAATTGCACAAAACAAGAAAAGAGAACAATCAATGTAATTTGGAACCAAAATGTGCATGAACAAGCCACAAGGCAATTCACATTCATAAAACACACACCATGGCCTAAGCTTGGTGAGGAGGCATGAATTGTTCATTCACATTCATACATCAAAGAGCTAGAAGAAATGTAATTAACCATTGTTTAGTTCATATGGTTAACATTATGTTTAATTCCAAAGTTTCATGAACAATTCATACTTATACCACAATGTTTATTATATATTATGTAGCATGTTAATCAATTTAAAAATAATACAACAAGTATAAAATATCTAAAATCATGTAAGTTACCATTTTAGCATTGTTTATGGACTATTTAAACATTTTTTAACCAATCCCAAGCTGCCAAGTCCATTTGTTGGGTCTCCCAATCAAGATTCTTAGGATGCACCCCAAATTCATTAATTAATGAATGTACTTTCACCACTTTCCTCCCTACACTATATTTTATAGTTCCCCAAGGGGCTACATTGATTGAAATGACATTTTTTTCTTAAGACTTCAAAAGCAAAAGTCTTAAAACTTAACTATTAGAATATGTTACCTAAACCATCAGAATATTCCACCAATTGGTTATTGGGTGGATTTCCTCATCACCCATGGTTTGTACAAAGTTGTACATGATTTGTACATTCATTGTGGACCACTACAATTTCACTATAGTGGATCATGTTGTGTAATATCATCACCTAGCATTTTAGTCAAGTCCAGTTCATTAACTATGATTCCCATCACTTTGGAAGTTCAAAACTTTCTTATTTCACCTCTAATTGAAGAACTTTCAAAAGAAAGTTTTAGCCTTTAAAAACAACTTTCCAATGATGTGGATCAAGCCTTCAAATTGAAGTTAATTTGATGTCTCTATCAAACATTTTAGTTGTTAGGAGTCATTTTGGTTTCATTCCATTGTTTTAAATGGTCATAACTTATGTTTAGGATCTTGGATTTGGTCCAATGTTTTGTTATTTAGTTTTCAAAACATTTATTTTAATGCTTTAAGGAGTGCCCAAGTTGGATAAGGTTTATTAACTCAAATTAGGCTCCAATTCAAAGCATCTCAAGATTTCCGACCTCCAAAGTGAAAGTTGATTTGGGAGTCTTGGAAATGCCTCCTTTTGACTCCCATACACCTCTGCTTCATGTGTGAATGTGTTTGCATTCATTGGCATTCACTTCATGTTTTAATCCCCTATTTAACATGAATCCAACTTTGAAGTTCATTCAACTTCCTTTCACTTCGAGGATGACATTTTGCTGCCCATCTTGGGAATTGGTTACACACTAAAGTTAAGGTCATGACATTTATCCCCACTAAAAGGAAAGGTCAATGTCTTCATTGACAATAAAAGGAACTATGTTGAAATCCCATGCATTTGAATATTTAGAAAAAAGTTTGAAAATGATTAACCAATTTATGATGGGTTTTTGGTCATAATGGACACCTATGGTTGAAAAATGGTCTAGTCACTAAAGATAGGTGCCATTAGACAATTATAAGTTGCAAAAGACACCATATCATATTGAAGTTGAATCAACAATATTAGGCCTTTACAATTACATTCCATTTTTTCATCCTCTATCATGAATAGTCATTAGTATTATGTGGACCCCATGTAGCCTATGTGGAACTTGACTTTGCAATTGAATTTGTGACTATGTTGTGGATATTCACATGACTTCAAATATCCTAACTATGAAACCTAACTTATTTACCTACTTACCTACTTAAGTAAAGTAATAGATCTAGGTAGGTAATAGGTACCTATCTTAGCCTAGCCTGATATTAGACCTACTTACCTTTCCTACCCTACCTTAACCGATAGGTTGCAAGTATAATGATTTGAACACCTCACCTTCAAAAGGATAAACTAAATCCTTAATTAACCATTTTTACACCACACCTTTGTAATGTGATATATTTTGTCAATTTCTTAATGTCATATCTTGTTACATACATTATTTTGAAGCTATCAAAGATGACCTTGACATGGACATCATTTGATAGACATACTATAGGCACTTCTTGCAACATGGAGACATTAGAGGCAAGTTAGACAATCCAAAGCTTTTAATTTGTGCAACATGCAAAAATGACAATCTTTTATTTTGATATTATCAATTGAAAAACATGTTTAATTCTCCGTTCCATGGTTGTGTCCCTCATTTGGAAGAAGAGGATAGGTTTGAATGTGCCTCATTTTGAAGCTTTAAGAAAAGAAATTATATGACTACATTGGATGGGTTTTTCAACAAATCCCATCGCCCATACATGGTGAATTTTAGTGTTTCAAAGATTCCAAGTATGTCACATACAATGTGAAGCCTTTTTACTCACCTCATCCTCAATCCATTGAATTCCTAAAAATTGAAGGCTTTAATGTTATGCGGCATAATATTGTTAGAATATAGCTAAGAAACATTGAACCTCATTACATAGACCTGTAAATTTACAATTGTTGGAAATGCACCATTTTTTTGGCAAGGCTAGCCAAATTGATGGTACAATACTTCCTTGCTATGACCATCATTCGAGCCACATAATGTAAATCAATTTAATCATAAAATATTCTAGTTTTGCTATTCAAATAATATCCACATGTGTGTTGGTGGAATTTAAATATGTTCATTAGTGAAGGTGTAGTGAAAGGCAAACCTCTTACACCTTTCAATTGGTGTGTTCAATGTGGCATTGAGCTAACACCAACTAACATTGATTTACTTGAATATGATGGATTTTGCCTTGTGAAAATTGAATTGGACATTGGCATCAACAACATTGTGATTTTGCACATACCCTTTGAATAAGGTTCCCTTCCTACTATGACCTCCCCTATTCCCAAAGGATCCCCTCTTGGCCAAGAAGAATATCCAACCATATGGGATGGCAAAAACATGCATTGTTGCCTAGTGAATAATGGGCATAATCATAAGGTAGAAGTTGTTCAACATATATAATTGTGCATTCAAAGGTGTTCAGCACTTACTCCTCTTTTCATTGGTTGTCAATGCACACTCGATATATGTTGTGACAATTTGTGTTTACCCATAATGTACTTGCCCTTATTTCAGCCTCATGGTTGCTCCTAGCATTGGTAGGAGGGGGAAGTATATGTCTTTCAAGCACATGTACTGTATCTTTGTGGTCCTCCTTTCTGGTGTCCTAACTGGTGGTAGGCATCAAACTACATGGAGCAAGATAGAGGTTTGGGAATACCTTGCCCATGATTTGGACCACATTTGATCTATGTTTTAACTATATCCATGTAGGTTGCTATTCATTTTAAAATGACATTTTGTAAATTTTGGTATCATGGTTTACATTCCTATCATTGTTAGTCATCCATTTTGAAGTCCACTATGAGGGAAACAAGCCCGTATGAAGACATTTGCACTTTCAAATGTACACTTTTCTATATGTACCTAGCATTAAATAGACAACTATATTATCATTCTAATTTTTAGTGTGCAAGGTTTGTTGTTTGCATTTCCCAAATTGTGCTCACTACAAGACTTATTCTCCATGTTAAAAAGGTTTCTTTGTATGCTAACTCAATCCATCCACCATTTGATTAAAGTGGTAGTTTCGAAAATACTTAAATTATTGAATACATATGCATAAAATATTTAAATGGTGTATATTCGAGGTGTTTGTGCCAACACATCATATCAGGGTCTTTCCAAATAACCTAGATCTAGGTCAGTCGTTGCAGGTAGCCCCAAAAACCTCATTTTTTCCTATCTGCCCATGAACCATTAGGGCATACCACAAATAATTCTTTCTTCATGGGAAATTTTACTGGCAGCCAATACGCCCTTATATTTGTGACCATAGCTATAGCTCTCTGTGGAAATAGGAGATGGTACCATCATCCAGGCTCATACCGCTTTCTATTCATAGATGTCCTAAACACTGAAATTTTGTTGTGTACAATGAGCATACTTCTGGCGAAATCATGTGATATAATATACACAATTCTTTCTAGGGTTTTCTGTTTCAATGCCTGGGGAAGTACCCCACTTAACACAACTAATCTCCACCGAGGTTGTTCTGTCAAACTAATACCAGATATCAGCATTGCCAGAAGTGGCTCAAAATGATTGATCAGTTTCAAAATGTGCACACACACATTCTTGTAATTGTGTCTTTGGTGGTTTTGAACATGTTGTAGCATACTCCTTCTGTACTCATTGCAAACTTGAAGAACAGATCTTATGAAGGGGGAGAACTACTTGTACCTAGGTCGAAGGTTAGCAGTTCAGATTGGTGAAGAGAGACTAGAGACCAAAAGAGTGAGTCTTGCAGAAACCTGTTGTCAATTTTCAGTCACTCAGAGAGAGGAGCATGGCAACACCACGGCAAATCCAATGGTCAGGTGATGCCTTCGTGGGCAGCTCCACGTTGAAGACAAAATTGGAGGAGTGTCCAGTTGTTGCAAGCACACCCCTTCTCTCTGTTGTCCGGTACAATGGGCACATGTAACATGCCTGTACTCTCTTCTTTGACATTTCTGTTGGGAGCAGCCACAGCATTGGTGCATTCGAATGCAGTACCTAGCATGTCACAATAATATCATGCTGAGAGTTAGACAAATTGTGCATCAGTTTCCTGGGCTAGAAGTGGCAAGCTTATCATTCAGTGATTGACCTTTTCCAGACCTCGAGTCTGAACTCTGTAATGCACATTGAGCTCCTACTTGGTTATATATATCATCGGGCTTAGAGTCTTGTGTGACCTATATCGTGTCGTTCGAGAGCATTACTTCTGTTGAGGTTCAGTTAGAACTCCAGGTTGGGGATGCTAGGATCAGGCAGTTGGGGGTTGAATGAGTTCAGGGAATCAGATGTGAATTCAACCTTAAATTTTTCTGCATATTAATATTCTGTTTGCTAATTGTGTGAGTGCACTCTGAGAGTGTTGAATTGTTGCAGTTACCTTATCAAAGGACTCTGCTAGCATCATGTGCTCGTTGTCCCAGCGAGCACCCTCGAGGAACATTCCATAGATGTACACTCCATCTTCTGGTCTCTTCTCATGATCTCCTTGCTCTGGCAAGCAAATGAACTCAAAGCAGATGGTGTCTATTGGAATTCTGTACTTGCGTGCAAAATTCTGCAGAACTCCTGTCAGGAAAGCATGTGTGAAGAAGAAGCCACTGAGCCAGAATTTCACAGATGGGCCATTGTCCATCCAACTTTGGAGCATGTTGAGCCGATCCATCAGATCGTTGAAGTAGCTGCTAAGTGGTTTCATTGTTGGGTAGCTGACTGAGGCCCATAGAACTGGCATCTTTGATGTGAACATGTTCTTTGCAAGTGTCTCAATGTCAGATGACATCACAACGAGCCCTTTGAGTGCCTTCTGCAGAGTAGCCAAGCTAGCCCTTATCACCTGTATGGATGAACAAGCCCTTTCAAACACAAGGGAGAATATCTGGTGCTGAGCAAGAGTGAGCAAGACTATACAATGTGTGAAAGAAATTTGTAGAAGTGACAAGGTCCTATACCACTAAAGTCTAAAGAACATGTACCACATACATCTGTTAGGCGGTTGAAGCGGACCATCTCCTGCACAAGAACAGAGTTCATGCTCTCTTCATATTGGACTGGGTACTTGTAGCGAGCAAGTTCTAAATTGAACGGTGGTGGCAGCCTCTTGTTCATGTCAATTACAATATCAAGAAGTAGCTCCTCTCTGCTGCGACCGCCTGCAATTCTACTTTGGCTCTGTTGCTCCACATACAGCACATACAATGTGCGCTCAGCTCACCTAAACTGATGTGGTTGCTTGTACAAGATGTAAAATGCTCTAGATCCCATAACAGGAAGGGCTGTAGCAGGGATCAATATCCCCAAGTGCAGATGCATTTTGAGGAGAGGAGGGAGCTGGGCAGAGAGCAGGAATCAGGGTTTAGGGGTGCCAGAAGAAGTACTTGGGTGGAAAGGATTGCAGTAAGGAGCTGGTTCACTTCTTGGTTATCTTTTGTAATATCAGCGTTTTGGTGCAGACCAAAAGCCTCAGGCATGGCAATCAATGGAAACCTCTTGATGTGCTCAATATAATCCTGGTACTCACAATCTTCGGGAACCAGGTAGGCACCAGAATTGGAGAGCCTGTACGAATCATGCAGAATGTTGGGTTGATAGATCACTGAAAGAATGCTTACAAGTGTTCTCCGGTCATGGGCATCAGTCACTCGCCCTCCATAGTTACACTCTCCCATTAGATAAACCAAGGCCTGCACAGATTGTTTCTCTGATCATGAAGTGGCTTGTAATGAGTTCTCTCCAACCATGCATCTCCCCAGTACTGTGTTTCAATTTAATCCTCTGAAGTATTTGAAAGCAAGTGATGGCTGACAAATAAAAATTTTCATTGGGGAAGTTGAAAAATGAGTACCTTGAATGGGACACTATCTGGAAACTCAAGAAGAAAGGACTGCAATTGTCGCAAGCTTATCTTCAGGTCAGGATCACTGAATTGGTAGGGTATGTTCCAACCCAGAGGCCCGAACTTGACTCGTTCTTGGACTGAAGCGTGGAAGAAGCACAACCCAAAAACCATCTTGCGCCAGGATACACCTATCTCTCCGCCTATATGGAAAAACTCTGGATCACTTATTGGATAGGTGAGGTAGCTCTGTAGAGACAAAACAGTGCATCAATCAGAATTGGAGCTGTAAAGCCCAGTTTTATAGACTGCTCAGAACATAATGCCTCCCTCTTTGGACTTCAGTTAAGGATCTTGGAATCAGTGTCTTTACTTGCAACATATTGGCCCGCAAGCCCTTGGGAGCCTCATTAGTCATCTTCACTCCATTTTGCAGAATGGCCACAGGGAACTGATCAGATGGATAGCTCGTGAGCCAGAGCCGGAATGAAATGTTTGTCCCCTCAGGTGTGAAATTCTCACAGATTCTTTCAAGTGAGGGCATCCATGATGGTGCAAGATGACAGTTTTGCAGCACAACCCAATCTCCTGTTCGCAGCCCAGATTGGATCAGCAAAGCTGCTTTTGGTCCTTGTCCTTGACCCAATGAGATAGTATTGACCTGCAAAACAGAGAGAACAAACTTAAGCTGTGGGACCTCATCATTGAACATGTAAAAGTTTGAACAAAATTTCTGGAGCATGTCTATCTTGAACCAGCCCAGATGAATAAAAAGGACATAGTGTCTGCTGCCAATACAAATGATGGGCTCTCGACCATGCTGAACACACTCATTTTTTAAAGTGGTAGACATCTTCTAACAGCCATAATGAGGATCATGTCACAGCCTAATTCTTCTATTACTTTGATTTCTTGGACAGGTAGACAAGGGTGAGAGCTCATCCTTCAGATCACCAGATTCTTTATATATTCTGACTGTATGCACACATGAGTATCAGTGTCATACCACATGCTTCCCCTCCTCAGAGAATTTGAGCAATGCAGCCATTGGATCAGAGCCAGCAGAGAGCATGAAAATGAGGGGAGTGAGTGCATCAGAGTCTCCATAAGCACTTGTGAGGTCAAAACCTGGGGGCTCCACATATCTCTGCCCCATTGCATCTAGCAAGAAGCCACTTACAGCACCCACAAGCTTGTCAGGTCGCAGAACACGGACTACTAGCAGCATTTGGAAATTGCTTAGTTTCTCTGCCCACTCTGCAGGAAGGTCTTCATAGTAAGGCTCCTGAGAAGCATAAAAGTGGTTCCAGCTGGAGGCATCCTCAGTGAATGACCTCTCCAACCCCTAAATGCAGCAGTCAATATGAAGCAGCATTAGCAAACAACTATCCACTTATCTAGTAGATTGCTCTGCTGTTATTTTGGCTCCAGAGATGGCATGGCAACTGGAAAATATTTCCATTCAAAAGCATTACTCCAACAACCTACAAACAGGGTCTTCTGGATATTATAATATACGTAGCGAGTAAACATTTCATGTTTATAACCTTCAGCCAAACAAGCAGAATCAGAGAAGGAAATGGTAGTGTGAGATTTTTCTCACCACAAAAGATGCCAACTTTGAAAGTTGAACTATTTCATTCCAAAGCTTGTCTGACAACCATGCTGATGGGTTGGCCTTGGTGGTCTTCTCTGTTGATACAGCACCAGACAGTAGGAAATTCCACTCCTCTATGTCCAATTTGCCTTGTCCCCTAAGGTTAGTGATACATATTGAAAAGGATAGCAGCAGCTTGTCCTTTTGAAACAGGCTGCGTGCAACATTGCAGTACAGCAGATATGTGAAGAAATCATTCAATGTGCTGATACGAGTATCAAGGTCTGCAGACTTGTTGGAGGCTTCCATCCCTGAAATGAAAAGTTGCAGGTACCTGTGAATACCACCAGTTCAATAGTGTTTTTTTGGAAGATCCTTGTGCTTCCTTCACATCACATTCATAGTACATACTGTGAGCAAATCTTGTTCTCGGCACAAGGAGTTAAAAGCTTACCATGACAGAGAGTACTGGTACATGGGATCAACATTGCAGAGTTCAGAGATCATGAAGAAGAGTGCTGAAATGTGCTTTGCAACAGGTATGTAGCCCTGACGAGCCATATCAATCTTAGCTTCTGTCACAACAGAAGTTTTCTGTTTTTCTGCAATCTCCACAGAAAGAGCTTTTGATGATGAGATGGTATTGATTGCAGTTTCATCTTCCAGAATGTTCCCTTCTGCACTTGACAGCACCTGAGTCCACCCCTCCGAATATAAACAGCTTTGTGGTACAAGTCTTTATCCATTTTCCATCTAGCAACAACCTGCCCTTTATAAATTCTAGAGAAACTATCTTGCCAATAATGTTAACTATACAACATATGCTCAAGATTGGGGACTGCTCAACATTTTCTGGTTTATTTTGGGGGACAATTTATACTTAAGCCAAAATTGTGTGAAGATCGCAAACCAGAATAATTTGATCTTCAGTCTCACTGAGTTGCCTTGCATTCTCTGCACCCTGGATCACCAGCTGTGTTTTCTCCTCTTCCAGATCAGGGCGTTCATGTTTCACTACTTCACCTAGCAACTGATCTTCTAAACCTTCTGGTGTGATCATAAAGTTCAGTAAGGTGACCTTGACAGCCACCTGCACTCAATTGTTAAACATTACGTCTGTTCCCAAGCTTGCAATATAGAGCTCAGTTCACCTAATTTCCTAGTCAGGTGGCCAAAACATGCAAATTATTGGAAGTGCTCCTCACCTCAGGAAAGTAATGTGGATTCCGCAACTTGGTTGTGATATAAAAGCGGAATTTCTTATTATACTCAATGGTGTTGTCACCCAACCGGATCTGCAAAGAACCCCCACTCTTGAAGATAGCTTTGATAAGCAGTGGTTCTAATGTGGGGTCCAGCTCTTCTAGCACATTCTCTAGTAGGAGTGGGAACCCAAACTGGATGCAGCTCTCCAGCTTGCGCACAAAGTCACTGTCAGACAGTTTCATAGTCTGCAGGTTGAATTTCTTCTCCTTGTTCTGCCAAAATTCCAAATGCACCTAAGCAAATGACAGAAGGGATGAGGGACAAGTGATTCTAGAGAAGAATTAGCTCCAGTCATGCAATGTGAACTTGTGATTTGAGGTTTTGGATGGGAGGATGGTGGTCACCCGGATCCAGTTATTGGCTTGTCCCTGAGGATCGATGAGCAAAGGCCAGCGCCTGGCAACACTCATGATGATTGCATTGTCAACAGAGAAACTATCATTTGGGAGGCCATCGATGACCCAGTTGCGGATTGTCACAGGATTCCCAAGCACATTTGCCAAGGAGAAGTCATCTGAGCAGGGAATGTTTTTTTCTCTGCAAACTTTCTCCCAATGTTTCAAGGCTGTCTGTCGATAACCCAGATTGACTGCCCCAAGGTAGGCAATGTATCCAGAGGAAAGAAGGACATCCCCGAGCAAATTTTGGTACACTACACTCATATCTGCCTGTACTTTTGTCCACCTCACTTTCTCACCACCCAGTCCATTTATCAGCTGACTTGCTCTTGCGAGTTTCTGCAACCAGGTACATTGCTGACCCAGTGACTCACAGAGTTCGGTCAAGAACTTGTGGATTAGAAGCTCAAAAAGCCATATTTTCTCCACTAGAAGCTATTACCACTCAGAAGAGAAACTGCTGGGCTGAGGAGATAAAACTCTCTTGGACAGTTGATGATGTCTGAGAAATTCTCGACCAGAAAATTACACAAAAAAAAAATCTACCACAACCAGTTGACTCATCAAAGTACATGAAGAACTTCAGCCAGCAATCATACATTTTCGCAGTTGAGGACTTCCCTTTCCAATGCTGCCTTTTCCTCTCCCTTCTTGTCCAACTGCTCTTGAAGTCCTGCCAGCTTATCTTCAATTGCTTTCAGAAACTTTTTCTTCAGAGCTAATGCAGCCTGAAGCCCTTCAAATTCCATAGTAGCTGCAGCCAACTTTGCCTTTTTGGGTGCAACTATCTGCATGGATAAGAAAAAACCATGAGAGCCTTAACATATCATAAATTTCACCGCTTGGGACCAACTTTTGGAAGTTGTTGTCTTAAGGATGGACTTTTATGTGGGTGGAGTTGTGGTCTCCGAAAGTAAAGAACTGAACCTTGTTCACTTTGTCATAGCTTTCCATGGCTCGTACCCAGCAGCAAAGTCCATAAGCAGCTTTTGATGCCTTAAGCACCACAGCAGGTTCAAAGTTGGGGTCTGAAATGTAAGGGTGGATTTTTTCCATTAGGGCAGCTGGCATGTTGTCCTTGTCATAGGTCTTAAGTGAGGTCAAAAAGCCAGAGTCTGCTAACATCTGCTGTGCCGGGCCCCAAAAATCTTCCATCTTGCTGCCAGGTTTGTTGGGATCTGGAATTCTTCGAGATTTCACCTGCCCAAGAGCATGGCAAATTGGCTGTCCAGCTACAGCCCAGATCACTAGCAAAGAAAACAGCTTCTAGATTATCAAAAACCTTAACAACTTCCACATTGGTGTTATCAATTCCAGGGTTGTTCAAGTAGTTGACATCCACCCACACAGGAAGATATACAGATAGTGTCTCCTGAAATCTCTTCCCTCTTTTGAGTTTGTGTTTGGGACAGTAGTAGCATACCCCCTTCATAATGCAACAGGCCTCCATCACGAGCTTTACAGTAGCGGGTGGATTCTTCATTGCTTTCACTTCTGTGATGTCAGCTTTGGTGAGAGTATCAAGTGCAGAAAGTGCAGCCTCTAGCATGGGCATTGCCTGTATCACAAGGCCAGCTGAAAATAATATACACAAAGTCCACTAGAAGCCTAAGTGGTGTGCATGTGATGAAGAGGAGACAGAGAACTGACAAAGTCCCTAAACCATGCTCAGCCATTGCAAAGTGCAGCAGAATGTTGCTTTCACTACTCAGGGTAGATGCAGTTTATGAGATAAAAGATTAAGTTCAGTTCATCAGATGTGTCATGCACTATGGAGTGTCTGCTTGCAACAGCTTTTGCATATCAACTTTATGCATGGTGATAGACATCTGCTTACCACAGCAAGTTCCCCCTCACATTCATCTTTAATGGCTTTTGCTTCCATAGCTTTCACGTGGGCCACAGCTTCCTCTGTTTCCACAATGCTACGAGTTGCTTGTGCATCCTTGGTCTCAGCATCAATTGCCTTAAGCAACATGTTTGTGTCTTCAGCAGTTTTGATCAGAATTGGTTGTAATGCAACAAGTGACTCCTTCATGACAGTCACTTGTGATTCCGCAAAATACAGTTTTTCCAACCCCATCTGCATAGTAAGATCCTTCAGCTTCACCCTCAAAGAGATGGTGAATGGACATTATACTGTCCATTGGAACCTGAGCAGGAAATGTGAATTGTACCTTAAATCTGGTTCTGATGCTATCAATTTCTTTCCGCTTCTTCTGGAGAAGGTCTTTGTATGTGGCAAGGAGCTCCAGATATGATGTGGGTGTAACATATATGAACCGCTGAGCTTCTTGCAGAAATGTAACTGCCAGAGTTGCGGCATGTTGGTGAAACAACATGCACATGTCCCTAACTGGCTCTTGAAGACTCTCGTCAATATCAATCTGTAGATACCCCATCCAAATATCCATCAGCTGAAATCACTTTGGTCCTCCAGAATCGCTGTATTTCATTTCAATCTAATATGTTCACTATGAGGTGCCAAAAGAACATGTGCATGAACTGATGGATTTGATTGGAATTGACAATACAATTCCTTGATAATAGTTTCCAGCATAGAAGTAATGTCTGGGCTTTCTCTCGTACAAAGGTTCAAAAGCATCTGACCTGAGCTCTCTGACTTCAAATGAATGTATGGAGCTCTAGGATTTCACGTCAACTCACTGATGCCACAAAGTTGGTAGCAACTGAGTGGAGGGCCTCTTCTGGCCATTCACTAAACCAATCAATAGTGCAGCAGTTGACAAGAGAAGGAAACATCCGCAATCGAGTTCGGAAATTGTCTCCAAAGGGACTCATGCACATCACCATGTGTAAATTGGTACGGCACAGCTCTATGAAATAAATGTAGAGCTCTGCAATGGAGCCATCTTTTCCAGCCTTTTTCGCACGAGTTCGGATCATATCCAACAATGGAACTATCTCATCCTTGGGGTAAAGATTTGGGACCTGAGAAGTAAGACACATAAACATAGAAGGAAGGCCTCCTAGAAACCTGTTCCCAAATGCCTTCCAATGATCTTCTAGTATGCCAGAAAAGAAAAAGCTGCTATACTCACTATTCATGCTCTTCACCTGTCTGGGTAATCAATCTTGTAAGGGTCAGATTCATAGTTTCAATATTGACAATGTAGATCAGGTACAGACACTATGTATAGTGTATTAATGTTCCAGGCCAAAGATGTCCAAACAAGTTGGTGCTAAGTATGAGCTAACTCCAATGTGGATAATACAGAATAGTGATTCTTACCTCCCCAGTATTCAGTATGTTGTTTATGTCCTCCAGAAATTGTTGCAGCTTCAGCTGTGTGTCACTGAAAATAAACACAGTTGGTGTATTTTCTGCTCCTGCTTTCTTCAGAACCACCTGTTCCAAGGCTCAGGGCAGTTTATTTTGTCATTAGTGAGTCAGGTTAGCATTAGCACTATTGAAGGTATTTTGCTGATGAGCCTCCATGATCACATCTGACTATCAGTATGACATTCACAAGGTCATAATGCTGTGAACCTCCTAATCTGTCTACCAAGCATGTGTCACCTTGAGGTCCTCTTGCCACTCAAGCATGCCATACAGTTTACTAATCTCCACTTGGAAGATCCCATAGCCAGCCATAAAAGTGGCCAACTTTGTGAGTGATTGCCGGCCACCGCCTCCAACACCCACCAGCAATGCATTGCCAAATGGTTGTCTTATGATGCGACTGATGCGCAGTACATGCTGAGCAGCATATGTAAAAAGGACCAGTAACATAGGGCTTCTAGTTTGTGCATTGAACTCTGCTAAGCCTTCCTCCAACACTTGCAAAAGTCTTTCATGGTCGCTTATCTCAATATACCTTTGACATAATCAATCATTTTAGCATGGATAAACGTCCCTAAAAAACATGCTGCAACGACAGCAGTCCTAAGTCATCATAAAGCACCACAGATGTCAGATAGACCAAGCAGAAGTAGACTTGACTGCATAATGGGAGAAAAAGGATTTTACTTTCTGGGTATTTCTGTCATGTCCATGATGTCACCATATGCAAGTTTCTTGTAAGTAGTATTCATACTTTCCATGTCTTCTGGCACACCATACACGTAGTTGCATGTGAGACTGAACTCATCCTCAACCTTTGCCTTCAGATACTTGAAGAACCATAACCGATCTTCATCATTGACTAGCCTGTCATGGAACACTCTCAGGCATTCATGACTCCACAGCTTCACCATTGTTTTCTTGCTATCCATTACACCTGCAAACATGCACATACCCTGGAAGACTTTGGACAAGTCCCGCATGTTATATGTGTAGTGTGACTTGGATGGTGTTGGAAGAAGCTCTTGTTGGATTGCTCTGTAGATACTGATGGTAGCTGCCACCATAAGGCCTGTCATTCCAGCAACCTGTTTGTGACATTCTTCAGTTCCCTTCCCCTTTCAAATTGCAACCCAAGCTGGAACATCTTCTGAACTGCTATTTAGCTGTTTGTATTACTGATGTGTTGTAAAAATCATTTCTCAAGACTGGAAAATGACTTGCTGCTGACTAGACCATAACTATGCAAATAACACAGGAAGTCCAAATGGAAGGGAGGTTAGTACATGCAAGTAAAATTTCCACATTTCTGCAGATAGTTGCATTCTTTGCAGATCTTGCAGAATGCATCTTTTCAACAATCCAGGTGGATAAGTTGCAAAACAGGGATGACTCTGATTGACCCTAACTGTGTCTCTAGGAAATAGGAAATCTTTAAGAGATGAGCCCCTTACATCATGTGGGAAGCGTGTCTTCCTTGCCCACCAATCAACTATGATGGTGAAGACAACAGTCAGACTGGCATTGTCAAAGTCAAGGATAGACAACACATTGTAGTGGCGCATGTAATGAGGAGTCACTGAGTTACGGCCCCCTCCTGGTGGTCCCATTGCCGCCACAAATTGGATGTTTATCAGCTGACGAAATGTATTGTCTTCTCTATCATACCTGTCCATGACTACAGGTTCAAAAATTAAAAATCATGTTCAGACACAGGGGCCCAAGATATTCTCACGATATATGCACATTGAAATAGAGAATGCCATTTTGAGTATAAAATTTACCATCCACCATGATCCATCCACTGTCGTAAGATCTCAATGGGTGGCTGTGCCCCATAAGTCTCAAGAGCAGGCATGTTGAGATCATCGACAAAGATGACACACTTTTCCTCAGGATATGGCCCATATACACCCCTCTTTCTCTTGTCCAGCTTACTATCAATTATTGCCTAGGCACACAAGCACAGTATTACACAATCTCCATGACACCAACAACATTATGAATGTCCAATGCAAGCATATGGATATTGAAATTATACATGAGGACCAAACACTATGCACTAACACAGGCCCCTGCTTGGAAAAGACTCCATCTAGCTTTGGCCAGCCCAGGTAGAATATTTTTCACATATGCACTAGATGTTAGTGATGTGTTGCCTGAATTTGGAATGGTGAGAGAATCAATAGGAGTACCTGAGTCTGATTGGCATTTGTTTGTGCTGAGAAAGTCATCATTATAGTTCGATATAGACTCTTGTCAAGTGTAGAGCTAAGCTCGTTCTTTATGTACACAGTCTTTCCTGCAATATGCCTAGACTGTAAGTACAAATTGCAAAGTAAGCACAAACTTTCTTTTTCCAAATATAACTGGAATATAACTTCACACAATTTCTTTTCAAGTGGGCCTTCAGAACTGGACATACCGATGTATGTAGTCCCTGACCCAAGTTTCTGATTTTTAAATGGTAAATCAGTGTATACTGCAGCAAAGACAGAAAGGGCTCCAAAACAAGCCATGGCTCTTAGACCTTGCTGTAGCCACTGACTCTACCAGTATCCATGAAGAGGCCAAGGTTACCTGTGCCCGTAGGACCACCAAACAGCACATGCTTCTGATGCTGCACAAGGACTATGAGGAGGAAAGAGTAGCGTGCTGTATCAACAGTGGGAACTATGATATCATTGTATGCAGCAGTCATTGCTGGAGGACGAGTGTCCACTGTCTGTATCCAATCTTTCCAAACCTGCTCAAGCTTCCAGAAACAATAGCTGTACACAGAGCCTGCTTCAGGATATGGAAGTGCCATCTTGAATTTGGGCTTTATAATCACTTGTCCAGCAGGAAGCTCAAAGCCAAGGTCATCCTCCAGAGCAAGCAGTCTGACACCTCAAAAGAAGTCCAGGCTGTTAACAATAACTGTGATAGTGAAATTGTTTCACACTGAGGCATCTACAAAAATTGACAAAAGGACTCAAGGTAATTTTTCCCTTGGAACTGTGACAGAGTGTGAGGAACAAGAGGCACCATTCAAATTCTGAGAATATCTTATCTGTCAAAGAGAATGAACCCCTGCAGTGCTTAATCAGTAAAACCTAGACCCTAAAATCTAAACCTCCGTTGCATGCTAACATGTATATTTGGAGGTGAGACGCATACTTTCTCTGAATATAGTACCTGCGAAGAAAGATGTTGAATTTGTGCCTGCCTTCACTGTCAATTGATCCACCAACTGTCCAGACAAGAGCCATTGTGAACAAGCACTGTATCCAGATGTCTACATCACTTCCTGTTGGTGGTGTGAATAGGACAATTCCTCCTATTCGTGATGCACGCTGTGATGCTCGGGTACCAGTTGGGATGCGGAACTCATCCAACATACTCTCGTACAAATTCAGTAAACTCTGTGCCAGGTTGATTGCTGCAGTTGGGATCAGCTCCCTGCAGTGTTTCTTTACAAAGTCAATGCAGGGAGTGATCAGCCATGTCAGCAGTGATTCAATCATTGGCAAAGCAGCCACGATTCCAGGGAAATTCTCCTTCATACGTCTGAGCCATGATGTGATCAAAGGCCACCACCCAATCTGGCTCGGCTCTACATACACCATACCACATCGGCTCACAGTGGCAGGTGATGCAACTGCTAAGTCTTGGACCTGGGCCATGATGTAAGAACCAATCAATGCCAAGTGCAGGGGAGGACTCCACTTACTCTTCATGGTGTGATGGAAGGAAAGGTGCTACTGGAAACAACCCAACTGGAAACACATGAGTTTTAAGCTATGAATGAATGTGCAAATGATATGAGATTTGATGAAGTATGTCTTGGTCAGATGTTGTACCTCAAAAATCAAGTTCATTTGCATTGTCATTTGCACGATTTCACCACTCATTAGGCATAACTTTTTGTTGTCATCCAAGACTGTGTTCATGTTCTCAATCCAGACCTGTCACAGCACATGTAGTAACTACTAGGGATGGAAACTGTATTGCTCACAAAGGGACTGGGAACATTTCAACCCATGAAGAAATAGGTTTTCAAGGAACTGACACATTGTCTTCCATCTACATTCTTTGTAAAGGGGATGATGGTTTTACTGCATCAACTGGGCCATCAAAGATGATCCATTTGCGATCAGGAGTTGTATCAACTGCTGCAATTCGAAACCATTTTGCAAGCACACCATCTGTCCATTCATGGGAGACAGGGTCAAATTGACCATACAGCTGCCCAATGTAGATTGATTTTGGGTTTATCACAAAGCACCTTGTTATCTCCTCAAGGCCTTCCTTATTCATGTCTGACAATGCTGCTGCAAGGATCCGATAAGCTTCGGTCTTGGCTCCATATGAGTACCCCACTAGCATAAGGCCATGTCGTACAAGAATCATCTCATACAGCTGAAATATCTGCACACCTGAAAAGCACTTGAACAAACTTGTGTTTTGCATACCCAAACAGAATTCTAGTTCTGATCTTCAGAGGTAATGAACAGGCTGTGCATCTGCCTACCTTCTCCATGAACACTTCTGTGGGTTGAATGTTGCAGACTACACAGTTGGCCTCAATGGCAATGGTCATTTTTTTGTAGTCAGGCTTTGGAAGAGATACACCTGGAAACAAATCTGTCAGAATCCCCTCAAAAAGTGGAATGTCATGAGCCAAAAACTTGGGAAGGTTTACGTCTTTTAGGGATCTCAGCATGAGGACATCTTCCTTCTCTTCTGGAAACTTCTGCTTAACTGCACCTGCTGCTCGTAACACTGAGATCACAGCCCTCATACCATAGTCATAGTGGTTTTGGCTTGATAGCTGCTCACTGGGCAATGTGCACAAAGACATATAAGTTGATAAACTTCAAGGAAGAAGATAACTGATTTGCTGGTCAGTGACTTATTATCGTATATCAACAAGCTAAAAATGTGAAATTTAGAGAACAAGAACAAATTGAGCAAAAGGATTCCCCTTGGTGCTTCATAGGACTGGTAAGAAAATGTGTAGACAACCTGCAAAGACGATATGTAGCAACAAGCTTGCAAGCCAGAGATCTAGCATCCAGATAACCAAAGGAGTATAATGTGATCTCTGAAATAAGAGCATAGTCTGGAACCATCATGGCCACGGTGCGGAACAAAGCCTTCAGGTTATCAGGCAGCTCAGAGCGGCCAGCATAACCAGGGTTCATTGTGATGAACACATTGCATGTCATTTTCAAGGTGAGGTTGACCCCTTCAAACTCAAACCTTTTGAGATTTGCTGCCTTTGCTCGCTGGATTGTTAGAATTTGCTGGGCTATGACACTCAGCACCTGCCTCATGGACAACACAGTGGCAGGGGGCTACAGTTCAGCACTGAAGCACTTTTTTGTTACAACGTGGAATTTTCTTGACCATTACGTTTTCACTATTTGAATTTCCCTGCTTTGGGGTTCATACATATGACTGTTTCTTAGTACCTCAAGGTCAATCCGGTTGAACTCATCAAAACAGGCCCATGCACCAGAGCTTGCCAGCCCCTTGAAAAACTTCCCCATAGCTAGGTAGTCCAGTCCATCAGAGCAGTTGAATACCACACATTGCATAGCAATTGCCTTTGCTAAGTCCTTTGTTGTCTCTGTCTTTCCTGTACCTGTAAAATAACAGACTTACAACACAGATTGTCAAAGTTATGCCTGCAAAGAACAGGCTTACAACACAGAAACAAAAATACCAGTCACTTTTCAGCCCAGTCAACAGGAAATGACCCACTAGATTAATTAAGAACATGCAAACTCTGTATGCTGCTGTCTACAGAATATTTAAAGTATTTACATCTCTGAAATGTTGTACCTGCAGGTCCTTCAGGAGCGCCCCCCAAATTGAGGTGAAGAGCCCCCATGAGAGTGCGGTAACACCGATCTGTTAGGGGAGTAATGACGAGGCGTGAACTATTTCCTAAGTACTCGAAAGCATAAAGGATGACAGCATTGATCATGCGCACCTCTATATCAGCACCTGCATAGTTGTACCTGTCAAAAGAAAATGTGAGTCACTAGAGAAAAACTGACTGACTTCCCAATAAGGTCACTCCTCCTCCAAGAGAATCTAGCCAACATCGCACATAAAGTCTAGTAGGTCCTTGGCAACATAGTTGTGGCAGAAAAATCACAAGACTCAAATCAGTTCTCCATAGATTTTTGAACCAAAAAATGGTGATTGCTCTTTTACTTCTGCTTGATATGAGTGGCCCACCTAAGCTGGCTGATCCAGTCAAAATCTATCTCACTAGAGACTTTTGTGTCTGCAAGAATCTTTACAACATCCCGGGCATGCACGTCAATGACAATAAGAGCTCCAATTGTCTTCCTCTCAAGCTTTGTCAGCTTTCCTCGAACCTGGAGAAGGGAAGTCTATGGATCATTGAGATACTCTAGATCCTGGTACATCTAAGATGCCTCTGTTAATGTCTGGCTTTACATGCAAGTATACCATCATGAGATGAGATATTACAAGTAGCAGCAAATAATGCTGAAAGGTATGTTTAGACTTTAGTCTGTCTGCAGCATTGAACTAATACATAGACATTGCAGAATACAACTGTTTGCTTCCTCAATTCCCAAAAGATGGAGGAAGAGCACTCTGGAACCAAAGCAGGAGTAGTGATCACCTTGTTGACTATACACTGGAGTTGACTTGTGCACGTCTGCTCATACTGTGGCAGGCTGGACCCATGGATGCTGGCAACTACTTCTGCTGTCCAGTACATTGATGACCCGCAAAGGACAACCTGACCTGGCCACTTTAATATCCACTGCAGCCTGTCTGATACAGCATAGTCCTCATATGCCTTCCTTGTCACATCTCTCAGGCTTGATCTCATTGCTTCCTCCACCTGTATAAGTATCACTTGTTTTTGTGAGCACTGAAAGCCAGAGGCAAAGTTGTAGGTCGTTTCCTTGCACAGTTCAGCACCTGCTAACTGCATTTCTTCTGTTTGGCTTTGTAAAGCCAGTGACTCCTTCCTTGTGTTAGCTGATGAAATGAATGAAGTTAATGAAAAGAAGGTTACCTGCACAATGGACTGCCATATATCATCTTTACACTACAAGAGGATGGAATCACTAATGTATAGTGTGTTGGTCCATCTTCAACACAGTACAGGCATACTTGTGTTCTGCTATAGCAACAGATATCTTTGACAGGAAGACTTCGATCTAAGCAGAATGTGCTTGAAAGACACAAATATAGTGGCTAGCAGAGTCTCCATGTGACGTACATTAGTCAGCCACTTCTCCACAGCTCCCTGTGCAGTTTTGGGATTGAATGTATTTACAAATGGCACTTTCTCCCCTTCCTCACTGATCATGGCTGTGATATCCATGTTGGGTTGGAACTCAATTGAATGGATGCCCTCAAAAATCTTCTTCAAAAATGGCTGCACTCGCAATGGGTCTTTCGTCTCTGCGAGGATCTCCAGAAGCTCATCATTGGAAAGAAAGTAGAACCTGTGTTCCATGGTATCAAGCCAATTAGCAATCCAGACATTGTGTATGGATTTTGATATGGCAGATTTCATCTTGTAGCCTGTACCAACAGTTTACTACCTACCTTGGGAATGCAAGCCGTTTCGTCTCAAGGTAGTCATTGAGACCCTTTTGCACTAGTTCAAGGTCTTTGTTGGATTCCTGCAGGAGCTGATATGTATCACTATCATTACCAACAGTCAATGCATCTGGATTCTTTGCCAGTTTCAACATGATTTTTCTCCATATTGCATCAACATTCCGAAACCGTCGGCCTTCGGTGGGCATTTGTGACATGATATCCTCTGATGTAAAAATGGGCTCCAGGTAAAGCCACTGCATCTGACACTGCAACCACTCTTTAAGAACCTGCACATAACAGCACAGGACATAATTGGTGGAATTAAACTGACCATCAATTTGATTGTACAAGAATTGACACTTGCACATCTTCACTGATAAATACTGCATGCAGAATATTGTGGCCGCTTGGCATACCTTCTGTAACATGACAAGCTTTTCTGACCATATTCTCACACGATCCTGAAAGGGACCAATGTAAGGTGAAGCCTGCATAGACTGTGTCTTGATCAATTGGTCATCCAGCATCATTTGAAGATCATCAATGCCACGGAGTATATTTGTCTTTGTGTTCTTCCACTCCACATATTCAAAGTCGACACCCATCCAGTCATTTTGCATTTTGTCAAGTGACTTCTCCAATCCATACTCTTTGCTTGCAAACTCACTCACCTAAAACAAGCAATATTCTTTACATTTGGAGTCATGCCTATTTCACTGACAAAGGGACCAAGCATGATACACAAAGGTTTTTTAGACAAGAAAATCAAGGTGTCTTAACAACTTGTGCCCTGAGAGAACTTTGTCCTTTTGAAGCTAAGAATATAAAACAAGAACTTGCTTCAACCACAAAAAGATACCAATGAAATGGCATGGTCAGTAGGAAGAGAGTGATGAATAAGCAGTGCACAGCCCATTCGATGTACAGAAACCTCACCTCTTCACACTTTGCAATTTGGCTGGTCAGGCCCAGTTCAATGGCCTGTTTGGCTGTAAAATCAGGGTTACAAACCACTTCAAATCCAAGCATGTCACTCAGCTTCTTCCAGTGTCGATCACGCATACCTGGGTTCCGTAAAGCATAGATCATTGGGACGTGTACCTGCATATCAGAACCAGCCAGAAATTTACATAGCCTGTACACAAGACTATGCAACATTGTAAAGATAATAGAGTTGAAAATATATTACAACTCCATGTTTCAATAATCAAACCAAACATAGTCGCACTGCAACACATGTAGCAATCTTTCTACACACCATGTGAGTCACAAATATTATGTGATAAGTGTGTTCATCTGACTCCTGGATGAAGCTGTTGGAAAGACTTGAAGGAGAAACAGACTGAAGGCAGGTGGAAATGAAATTCAAGAACTATAACCTATGTGGAGAATCAAGAGTGTTACATTGAACTCCACTATTTGTCTCTTGAGCTCCTCAGCAGCAATCTTGGGTGACTGCACCAGAAGCTTGGCACACTTAGCAGATGCTCGGACCCACTTATCCATATTTGCTGACATCAATTCAGGGTCTATCAAAACAAAAGAACCCTCTGTCCACTGTGGCCGAATTCTGAAAAAGTCAGCTGCAGTATGCCAGAGCATAACATGATTCTCAAAGTCTTTCCCCAACTGCTCAATTGTTGGGTGTTCCTGTGGCAGTTGCCCAAAAATCTGCAGGACAAGGTACATAGAGATCAGCCACAATTGTCAGTAAAGCTCTAACATTTTCTTCCATGCCTCAATAACGTGAAAGATGGGAATACCTTCTCTCGTGTGCTATAGAGTTCAGCTCTTTCACCAACATTCTTGAGCTTCTCTTCCACCTCCATAAGATAGATGATCCTTTCCTCCCAATGATCAATATCACCTACAGCCATGAAGTCCTTCACCAATTTCTGGACATCCTCCACATCCTTTTTCAGCTGCATTTGGTTAAGCACCAACTCCCCTTGGTATTTCAACTGCACAGAGCACAACTTATTTCAGGTCAAAAGTCAGATCAGAGTGGCTGGACTTCTGAAAAATCTTGCTGTTGTATATCTTTTTCAGCTGTCAATTGGATACAATGGATCATGTTTTCTTCTTCCTTCAGAAATCACACTGCAGACTTTGCAAAGAATGTAGACTTTTCATCTTATGAATATTTATCTAACAAAGTTGACAAATCTTTTCAGTGGGGAGGGGACATACCCTGGCCTGGTTCAGAGCACTTGTGGCTACCTCAACTGCTCTTTCCAAACGCAGAGGCCAGCCCACTGTTGCCCAGTAGAGGTCAGCATCCTGGTTAGGCATTATAAAAGCCTTTCTTTCGAAAAGCTCTTGCACCTGCATCCATCATTCATTATCAAGTGTTCATGCACATGCAAAAGCAGACTGTGTGGTGCATCTACATTCCACACTCTCTATTCTGTCATATGTGAATGACAGCTGTCAGTTGAAAAAAGATTGGATGCAAATACCGGAGCAAACATGTGAGTGACTTGCAGATGTTGAGCACACCTTAACAGCTGGAACAATTTCAGCTCTCATTTCAATGAAATTTTTCTTATTTGCCTCCACAAAATCCCGTATTCTGCTGTAGTCCTCAGCATTCTGCAGAGGACTGCACAGCAACTGGAAAGGTGTTATGTTGGACAAGAAATTAGGTACATGCTCAACTGCAGCATACAGAAATTTACTGTCTTTCAGTTTTCAGTGCAGCTTATTGCTCCTCCATGGTGTACCTCTGCAGGATGTCTTCCATGTCTTGGTGTCTCTTGCAGATCCCTTTGTTCCTCACTTCTGCTATTTCCAAGACCTGGAATAGTAGTCTGTCCCCCAAGAGTTTTGCCTTGTCATTCAGTACCGTACGAAGCATGGCACAATCCACCACAAACATGTTCAAGAAGACCATCTCCTTTGACTGCTGCAAGGTTGAGTCTGCAACCTATGATCACTATTGTGAGTTAGGGTAACATGATGTATTTTTGGTCACTTCTTGACTGCCCTGTTGTCTTTGAAAGCACAGAAAATTCAAGCTAACTTTGAACCTGTGGAGCTGTATACAAACTCTGCCTATCCGACACCTTGTTTCAGCTAAGAAGCAGTTATGCAAGGATAAACCAAAGCCATGATGACAGAAATGAGGGGTACTTGAGACCTGGTATTGACGATCAATCTCAGCTTCATAGGCAATAATGTTATGGTTGGCTGCCTTCCATGCTGCAAGATACTCATCAACATTGGTATCTAGGAGATTGTTGAATGCATCATAATCTTTCTTCAGCAGCAAAGGTTGCTCAAGATTCTGCCTCAAAATTTCCTGCATGAAAGGTCACTCTTCAGCTCAATGCATCCAAATGAACCCATATGCTAAGCCTGGGACCCTACATCATGATTCACCTTGAATTAGAGCAAGAGACTAAAATACCTAATGGTATGAGGGAGGTATAATGGAAAACAGCCTACTTTTGGACCATTGTATACACTTGAAGCAGTGAGCTAAAGGTGCTAAAGGTGTTGTATGAATGCATGAAGATGAAATCAAACCGTTGACTTACAATCTCCAATGTGAAACTGTGACAGGCAATAAGCCAAGGAAGGTACCTTAATGATGTTTCTGGCAGTGATTACTTGGGGTTCATCCATGGAAACAGTTTCCATCTTTTTTCGATTATTGTGGGAATTGTAGAACTGAGAATTAAGCCGAGAGACTAAGTTGGCTATGCCAGTTACAGATTCACACAAATCATCAAGCATCATCAAAACTGTTTCCTCAATCTCCTCCAACGCTGGAACGAAAGCTAACTTGTTATCGTCACCCACTTTCAGCTTGATGGAGAACATTGGTGGTTTTGAGCAAAGTTCCTTCTCTAATGCTGCTGCAGCAGAACTCTTACCATCAATTTCCATTTGATCCCTCTCTTGCAATGAGTCTGCAAGTGTGTAATGCTCCCACAGCCTTGTGAAATTGCTGATCGAGTTAAGCACCACATCTCGCAAATGCTGGGTCATGATGAAGTTCAAGCACTGGGCAAATGCAAGGACTTGTTCTTCCTTAGTGCGTGTGAGGTTCTTTGCTGGGATAAGCTCTTCAACTAATGAAACACAATCTGGTATCCATCTGCACAAATATCACACAATTGATAACTATGTGTCTTAATCCAAGGCAAGATAAAGGAACAGAACAATGAGAAAATTGGAGGCAGAAAAGAATAACAGTTTTGTCTTCCACCAACAATTGGCCAGACAGAGGAAGAATGGATTAATGCACACATATCTTTAAGGATGTCTGCTTTTTCAATGCAGTAGTCGTTTTGGACAGGTGGAAACTGGGCCCATAACAAAGGTCTTGGCAAAGTGAACAGTGAAGGATTCACCAAGCTTTCCAAACTGATATCCAATCTCATATAAAAAGTTTGCAAGCCCAGTATGAATGCTGATTCACCAACACAGGTATTCTGGGAGATTGCATCATGCATTGCAAAAAAGGGTCTTCTAATGTCATATGGCACTTGCAAGCAGCCTTGCCTGAATTCAATGCATGTCATGACAAAATAAGCTGAGTCACAATTCTGAAAAGACGAAACACCCATGACCACATAGCTTGTACATTCAACCCTAAATATGAAAAATATCCAACCAAAGAATTCCCATGCCATGCTTTGCAAGGAATAAACTGCAGAATGGGGCCATGATGGGCTTTATAGCCCACAAATGAGAGGCATTTGAGCATAGTCAAAATGGAGAAGAAAACCACTATATCTGATACTTTTGAGAGTGTGTTTTCACATAGTCTCTTTACATTCAAGCCAGAGAAATGGATCAAGCAAACTGACAAGAGGAATCAATTGTAGACATACTGAGGAATAGGTGCAACAGTTCCATGTTGGGGAAAAATCTTCATGGCAATAAGCTTGTTGTGCTCTTCCTCGCTGGTCTTGAAGCGGTAGTCACAGATGGCCTTTTTCACAACCAGATGATATTCTTCCTTGAGGTCCTTCATATAGTCATCAAGCACATACATGTAGCGCTGGCTTAATTTCCATCCAGCTAGCTGCATCAGCCGGTATTTCAGACTCTTGTTCACCAACTCTGGGTTCACAAAAGCAAGCTCTTCCAGGTATGCCAAGTACCGCTGCATGAACCCCAAATTGTGGAACCATTGAGTGAAAAGGATAATACTTTCACTGCAAGATCAAGTATCATGTACATATGTTAACCAATTGTGACACAAATCTCTGAATGTCCACTGGAAATGTGAGCATTTATGCTTGTGAGTTAAGTTACCTGAGAATTTTCAAGTCTGTTTTGCAATTCTTTTGCGTTCATACGTCTAATCAGGAAGCTGTTCTCATTTTCTGTGTCCAGAATCAAATTGATCCTGCACCACAACCATCATGACTGCAATTACCGTAAGCTTTTCCATTATCACGATTCATGAACAATAGCATAACTTATAAGGTCAAGTTGAGGGACACAAAACAAAGCTTAACAAACACAACGTTCTACAATGATGGCTGGACCCTTCTCTTGCTGACACAACTATCAAAAACTTCATTTGATCTGGCACTCAATTGCAGAAAGGTGTGAGTATTGAGATCTAAGTTTGCAGAATGTTTTAATCTTACCTCTTAACATTCTTGAGTGCATGATTCTCAGGCCACTCAACTACAAATGTGTCAGTATCTGGTATGTAGTCCACAATCAAACAAGGTGCCCATATGAATGACTTTGATTTTGTGATGAAGAACCTTGATCTTGCATGTACCCCACGCTTGCCACTTTTACGTGCCTTGCCCAAGCAGATATCAAGTCAGTCTTAGAGGTCAGAGGACGAAAACATTGAGCAGAAGAGCAGACTACTGTTGCACTCTACACAACTTGGACTATTAACAAGTTACAAAACAAGTACCACAATCCAATATGTTGGAGAGCAAAATAGAGCTTGGCACACAAAGCTCCTTGGTTTTTCTCACTAAAGAATTCTTCAGGAATTCCATTTTTACTAATGAGCTTCTAGACATGGTCACAATGTCAAATGAAGCTCACTGAGCATATATGACAACCTTATTACACCTGAAGTCCTGTGCACATCTGTCTCTCTTCACACAATCTCCAACATTGACACAAAACAGCAAGAAATTGAGTTTTCGCAACTCCTCGAACAAAATGGTGCTGCATCTAATATTTCCACCTTCTGGCATCGGCCTTAGAAAGTGTGCAATGCTTTGCAACATGCAAACAAAATAGGGAGCTCTCCAATGCCTTGGAATGAAGGCCCTCCAATAATGAAATGGAGAGCTGTGAGTCTTGTTGAGATTGACAAAGAACTGCATCTTAATCAACCAAGCTGACATGAAATTATGGTTTTTCTAGATACCAATTCAGACTCATGATGCCTATCTGCAAAGAAATGAAGCATTGCAAGAATAGTCTTTAGTAGATTTGTGCATTTGACAAGAGCCTAATTTCTTTCACAAGTTTTTCCTTTCTCCAAGCTCACCATGATGAGCTCAATGCTCGGATGCTGTAGGTCGACTTCAGGATTGTCAAAGAATTCGAGAGGTATGTTGAATCCGGTCTGCACCTTGTTCATGGTGAACTTTTGTTGTGCAATGTAATCCTCTGGCTCTTTCTCCGTCTCCGCCAACGCAACAACATCGTTGTCCTCCACTGTCACTCCCAAGCAATGATAAACAATGGCTTGCACATGGCATTCAATCAATAGTCTTCAAGCAAGAATGGAGAATAAAAGAATTTGACATCGTTGTTCTCATTCATCTCCTTAATCCTTTAACAGGAAATTATCATCTGACACATCTGAAAGAAATTTCGAAGGAAAAAATTGAGAAGAAACAAGAATTCGACACCATCTGTGGATCTTTCTAGCGTCAATCCTTCTTTTTTTGCAGACGAAACAATTCCTATGAATACTTTGTGTGGCAGACAAGGAGTTAGTTGTGGAGTGGTTTGATTGTTGTGCTCCTCCTGTGCATGGCCAAGAAGACCTGGCGAACCACCTTCATTTCTTTGTTTGTTTGTCGAGGACAAACTGCAGATTAGCACAGGTTCTTTACTCAAGGATTTGGATACTCGGACGTTCCAACTTCTCACACTTTGGATGACTGTCTGAGTCCAGAAATGAAGGAAGCTTTACCTCGCTCCAAGCCATTGAGGTCACGGAAGGCGATGATGTACTCCAGCGCATTCTTGAAGAGCAAGATGTTTGGAGGGCGGGGAGGGTAACTTCCGATGTTCTCTGGCTCAAACCTTGCTATGGGAGCAGATCCAGACGATGCTACATCTTTTGCTTTGCGCATGCGGGCATTGCTTGCAAATGCTCGAGCAGCGAGGATGAGCGAGTCCTTCACGGGTCTTCCGTGTATGGCTGCTCCTTGCACAGACCCTGCTTCCAAGCTTTTCAGCCGGCGTGGACCCGGGGCATTTCTCACTCCAGGTTCAAGGATATGATGGTCTTTTGGAAACTGCATCATCCTCGCGTCTGCCGGGTTGCGATCTTTAAACCCTGAACCTTCAAACGTTTCTAATATCTCTGGCATTACTTGCATCTCGAGGGCAGCTTGATGTTCGAGGCAGAGCACAACTGGTGAAAGCGCTGCCTCCAGATTACGCTCGATGTCAGAAGTTGGAACCTTGTTTTTCTCTACTCGAGTCCTGGAGATGACATCTGGGTTGGAAATCGCTTCTAGCGATGTCATCACACGGGCTTGCAAAGAGCTTGGTCGAATAGTGCATGAAATGCGTGGATTTTCCCAGCTCCTTTCATTGTTCTCCTTCTTCAGGCCACAAAGGAGGTTCCCTTCTTCCAATTTGCATGCAATGTCTGGTCCGTTCCCTTCTTTCGGGTGTCCTCTGGGTGAAACTTCCATGCTGGAAGAGGTTTCAGCAAAACTTGTCTCATTCATCGCATAATCTTGAGCAATCGAAGAAGATTCGGGTAATTGTGCTGAGAGAGGAGGCAAGCGCACCAAAACCCTTGGGACATGTATTAACATCAGAGCTCTGACTCCTGGCGAAGATGGAGCAGGAGCTTGGAGAGGAAGCTGGTCATCTGCATCTGGATGGTGGAGGAGGGGTGGAGCTGCATCTAAGGGCACTCGCACAGTTCCTCCAATATGTGCACTAGGAATCTTCCTCAGATGGAGTGGCCTGTAAATTCTCTTCTTTGGTGGCAATCTCTCAGTCGATATTCTCTTTCGAGTCAGCATTATGAATATCAAGGATTTGCAACAAGCGGTACAGAATTCCAATATAAGCCTGTGGTTCAACTGCAGAGGGATAGACAAGTATTGCTCAGTTGATCGAATTTGCTCAATTCTTAGAGGAGCAAGCCTCTAAGAATTCCTGCGTTGCTGTCTAGAGCAAGTGGTTATGGGTTGATTATTCGAACATGTAAATATACACAGAGAACTCCATGTGCATCTCTCATTCTTTGCATGCGTTTTCTTCTTGATGTCACCAATTTGATTTGTTTTGTGAAGAGCTCAATAGTAACCAAACCTTGAAAGTATCACCACTTCCCAGTGTTCTCGTCTCAGAGGTTCATGACAACCAATGTGAAGATTTCTCAATCTGAATTCAACATCTGTAGTGTGGAAGATCTTGGAGTCTATAAGTCTCAGAATCTTGCTGCTCCTTCTGTTTCAATGTTGGTCTCATGTTCTAGATAATGTGATTTTACACGAGTCTCTTTGTTTTTCTCTTTCACCATTCTTGGTGTAGCTGCGCATTCTGGTGGATTCTTACGTGGGTTTCTATTTTCATGTTCTTTTGTTCTTATTTATACTTCTGAGAGGCTTGTGCAAGACGAACCAATTCAAGTTTGTGGTGCAAAACTGTATGAGAGTGGATCTATTACGAAGGACCAGGATTTTCTCTCACCCAAGATTCTGTTGTCTGCCTTCATCGATCAGAAGGATTACAAAGTGAACTTTGGATAGGAAGCTCTCCTTTGGAAAGTTGCATTGAAAAATGGGGTGTGTGATAAATCCTGCAGCATGTGGCGAGCAAAAGGATCAAATTAAAGTGTGGGCACTTCAAGACAGTCATGTTTTGCCACATGGACTCAGATCTAGAAAGAAACCTGCTAAAGAGAAACCTGCAATCAAAGTTTTCATTGTGCCTTTTCCCCTCCAAAAGTGATGCAAGATTTATGGAGGCTTGTGAAAGTACATAGGACTACAAAGGTCCGCTTGAACTATTATAACCTATTGAACTGTATGAATGTGGGTCTCTTTGGATTTTGCAGCATTTGGCAAAAAGTTGGTATGAAATGAGATCAGTTGAAGTGAATGCTTGCTTCAATGACCACTGGTTTGAAGGTTATGAATGCCACTACTTCATGCTCTGACTCTTTCACCATTTGTAAAATTGGAGTTGGATTTACAGGCAGCTCCAGATGCAACATCCTTGGGGAAGAAACCAGACAATGTGATGTGAACCCAAATTTTCAGGCTACTGGTGAATCGTATCAAGCCATAGGAGCTGTTGCTGAGAGAAATCAAGTGAAGCTTGTCAAATTGTGAAACTTGTCTTCAGGAACAATGAGGGTGTCAATCATAAGATGCCTACTTTTGTCGAATTCTGCACAATGCCTTTTTCACCAACCTAATGGTATGAGTTGGACCCCAGAGAAGTGATTAAGGTTTGGTGTGTGGTTGGTGTTTTGTAATAATCATTTGGTAATATTGTGGTTTAGAAAGTTAATATCATGGTTTCATTTTTTTGTTTTGACTTGGATGTGTTTTGAATGGCACTTGAACAGCTATGGAACAACTACAATGTTAATTTTGAAACCGGGTTTTCCTAAAGGTAGGGGGGAAACACAAGGTGATATGGGAAAAGGGAGGTTAGGGGGAGGCAAGCAAAAGGGCAGATTGATGCGTAGAGCAAAGAGAAAACAGAAGAAAAGAAAAGGCAAGGAGAGAAAAAAAAGGTTATTGAACAAATTTGATTCAAAAACAAGTATGAACAAAAAGACAATCTTAATATTGACATATGCCAAATGGATGAAATTTTGTTCATGATGAAGTTGACCACAAAGGTGCATCAGGCATGCATGTGGATAAAATGAGATCACATCAATGGACCTCATATGCTGAATAAATGTACATAGTAGAATTTGTTCGATGAATTGCACCTTGCATGGATAAAACTATGTTCATGGATAAAATCAATGACATAGATGTAGTTGGCACGATGAATGCAATTTCATTGATGGATGAGAGTAATCATCATCCATGTGATGGAACCTCATCCACATGCATGTAACATTTATGATATCAAATTCTTCGATTATATTAATTTAATACAAGCAATTGAATTTCATCTTTAAGGTCAAGTTTCATCAATTATGTGTCTAATTGCATCATTGTGGTATACTCCACTAGTGTCACTGACATGGTCATGTTTTATTTTGTGTCATCCATGTCAACTACATGTTTTCAATTCTGTCAATGTGGTCAATTTTGTTCATGTTGTCAAGTTCATCTAAATGACCTTTTTCCATCTATGCAATTCATTTTATTTTAGTTGTCAATTTCATCTTTATCATTTAATCTCATTCATATGATGGTATCATTCCATTTGGTCAATATCATCCATGTGGTGAGTTTCATTCACATGGGGCAATTTGATCCATGTCATCACAATTTTTCATCTTATCATATTCATTTGAAGAGTTTGTTTTGTGTCATAGTTTTATGCAACTTGTCATTTTCATCCTTTTATGAACTGAAATTGTATGATTTACTTTAAAGTTCAGATTCATCCATCTGCTTGATTCTGTTAACGTGAATTGAATCAACTCCACCATCATTTTTGTCCAACTTATTAACATCATCCACCATCCATCACACCCTTTAGAGGCTACATATTGTTGCCGCTAGAAGGCCTCTTTGATTTAAAATGTTCTAAAGCACTCAGAGAACTTTCGGGCTGTTTTTGGAGGGCACCTTACACACATTAACAATGCCTCCTCAAAAGTAGCAGGCACCTTACACCTACCAGAAGGGTCTTACACCTACTCTAGTAGGAAGTATAAGAGACCTCCATGTAGGTGTAAGATGCCTCTCATAAGCCTAAGTTTATCTACATTTGTTTAGGCTTATGACAATGCTGCTATATAGCCTAGGCCAGTTGATTTCCTCTCATCCTCAGGTCTTATCCTACACCTAAGAATCTGAAAACAAAATGATTGATTTTCCCTATGTATGGTTACCTTACCCTAAGGTCAGTTTTGTCATTAAATAATCCTCAAAATAGTAAAATGAAAATTTGTGAAACTAACTCCAGTGAAAAAATGATTTTCACAGTAAAATGGTCCCACTCCCTGGTAGAATCAAGGAGTGAAAATATTAAATTATTTGAAAATTTTTATCCCGCTCCACTTGTCATAGTGCAATTTTCACAGAGAAAGTTTTTAAAAAATTTTTTTTTTTTTGTTCCAGTAGATGCTCAGACTCACACATGAGCTCACACAAATGATGGAATTGAAGAAAAAAAAAGTAAAATCGGAAAAAATTGGTAGCTATTGAGTTCCACTTTTCTATGCCTCTGGAATTGGGGAGTGATAGTGTTTTGGGAAATTTATCTCCCCTCCAGTTGCCATAGTGTCATTTTCACACAAAATGTTCAAATCAATTAATTCTTTTTTTTTTAGTAAATTTTCATATTCACACATGGGCTCACACAATTGATGAAATTTTTAAAATATAAAAACAGAAAAATGGTAGTTGCTGTCCCATCCTTCTCTACCTCTGAAACTAGGGAGGTGTAATGTTTTAAAAAAATTGTGAAACAAGTGAAGGCTCATCAAAATCTGATAATTTTTATCATTTACAAATACAACAAGATGAAGAATTAAATTATAAAATTCATGCAAGGTATTAAGCCCACCACCACATCCATTTTTACATTTTTTTGTAATAATATGTGTTGATCAAAACAACCCCCTAAAAAAAACTTCTGTGTGGAATGTAGAAGACAATGCCTACCTAAACCCAATAAGAAAACAAGCATAACATCCACCCTTCTTTTTTTTTAAAGAAAAAAAAAGAAACAAAATCTGTAATTGGACCCATGCCAGTCACTTGCTGGTTCTCTCTAATTATTCAAAAAAGGGTGGCTGAGTCCACCATTAAAATTATCCCAAAAAGTTCCAAGGCTGCAAAGAGACCCCTGTCTTCACATGTGCAAGGAGTCCACCATTAAAATCACCTCAAAAAGTTCCAAGGCTGCAAAGAGACATCTATCTTCACATGTGCAAGGTGACCCCGAGGTCCCAGAAACATAGCCTCTAACTTGACAAACCACAAAAGACTTTGCCATTGTAGAAACATTACTAGCAACTCCACAAAACAATTGCACCCTAACCATCAAAGTAGTAGCAATGTTGTGCTGCTCTCCACTATCCAATGCATTTAGCATATGGGACCAAAGTGTAAGATTGTTGTGCAAACATGCACACAACAATTGGGAAATGAGTAGTGAGCTTGTTGCGGAGCTTTGATTTCATAGAAGCCAGAGTTGAAAAATATCTCTCATTTTTCATGTTGCCTATTATCTATACCATGGCCAATTCAACCAATTTGACATACTCAAGGAAGCTGGAGACCAATATTTGAGATGTTGTCACAAGGTGCCACAATTTGGTTAATGGATTAATGTAAAAAGGGGGCACCATACAAGCTATTGCATTTGGTTTCATTGTGAGCTTGAACAAGCCTTGCTAGCAGTCAAAATCAGTAGCATTTAGGAGCCCTTGAGTTTGAACCTCTTGTTCATCCACCTTACGTATTATTTTGTCATAGCAAAAAGTCACTTTAAAAATTTGAAGGTGATTGGCAAAAGATACATCATAGTTTAGTTGCAACCAATACTGGGGATACACAATCCCAAAAGCATTCATAACATTTTGGGTTGGAAACTTAATTTCTTAGCTCCCTCGTCAAATTTTCTGCAACTCTTGCCAAACCACACAAAAACCATGGACTTACATTTAAAATAAGAAAGAAAGAAATGAAAGAAATCAACAAAAAAGAAGCACAAAAATAATGGAAATGTTTTAGGGCATTTACCTTTCCATTGATTTTTCATCAATGATTCATTCTAGGATGCATTTTTGTCTCATTTGTCGCTTCATCAATTTGGCATGATAGTTAAGGGTGGGTGCAAGGTGATGGTATAGGGTATTCAAGATGCTTTGGATGTCCATCCCAATTGGGTAATGTTACAAGTGAATGTGGCAAATGCATTTAATTCCATCTTGCATAAGGCCATCTTCTAGAAGCTTTGTGTAGCAAAAGGTTAGTTGTTTCTATTCTTCCTTTTTGTCCACTTTTTTTATGCCCAGTAGTTGCCCTTGTTCATTAGTCATCATTCCCTCAAGGGAGAAGGGTGTGTGTTATTTTTTTATTTGTGGGCACACATCAAGGTGACCTGCTTGTTGGGCTTTTTTTTGTTCTTATTCATTTTTGTGCCTTGTAAACCTCTTTTGTTATTAAATTCCTTTGTGTTTTTTTCCTTTCGTTGGCAAATGACATTCACATTTTCAACCCTATTTCCATTGTCCTCGCCTTTACTTCATAGCTAACCTTAGTGGGTTTAATTGTCTAGCCTCATAAATGTGTTGTTTGGTCTTTTTCCAACTTGCCCCTTAGTTTTTCCCCCTTCATGGTTTTTGTTACCCTCTTGATTACATTAGAGTTTAAGGTTCCCTTTGGCTTTGTGGCATTATTCTTTTCCTTTTTGTAGGATGTTTTGGATTATGACATTCATCATGCAAATGTGCTTCTATGGTTGGGGGATCCTATTTTGATGTTTTGCACATAGGCCTTCTTATTTGTTTCATGTTTTCCCACCCTTTTCAAACTTTTAATGCTAGCTTGTTTCTTTTGATTCAACCTTCATGTAGGTTTTTGAAAGGCTTTTAGGCCCAAGTTCTCTTTAGTGTCTAGAGGTTTTTTTGGTGTGTTAGCAGGTTTCACTCCCCATTTCGAACTTTGGGATAGGCTTCATTTTTATCAAAACATTGCATCAAAAGTTTATTTGGGGTTGGGCACTAGTAGCACCTATCATCGTTTTAGATTCTTGTTGAATTTGCATTCGTTCCTATTAGAGGTTATAGGAGTGACTAGTTTGGGTTTGCTCCCTTTTCAGGTGCACCTAATGTTGTTTTGAGAGCTTGTTCCCCTATTCGAATAGCTTGCAAAGAGGGGAGTAAATTAGTTTTAAGAGATTATTTTTAAAATATTGCATGACCATTCTTTTTTTAGTATCATCTTTAACATGTTTTAAAAGTTGCATCGAGTGTGTTTAAAGGTCTTGTGTAAGGCCTAGTGTGGGAACTTGGTTATTTGTTCACCTTGCCATCCCATGTTTTCATCTAGCCTCATATGTTTTTTCCTTTGTGTTGCGGACTAGGTTAGGCCTCCCCCATCCTTTGGTTCTTAGTTTCACACATTGCATTTATAGCAATTATTAAATCCCATGGGGACCCATGTATTTTCAACTAATCTTTGTGACTAAATTTTAATCGCAAGAGACATTTGCAACTAAAATCCTTTTAGTTGCCTAAGACAAGTCACATGTAATAAACTAGTCGCAAATCACAAAGGGTATTGTATGAAAGAAAAAGTCAACAAATACATTTCATCCTTTAACTTTATTGTATACGTATTGTCACATACGACTAAGATGCAACTATTTTGGTCACAATTGAAGGCAAATTATGTGTTGCCAAGTGTCTTAATATTTGATTATTTAAAATATACATTATAAAATAATTATTATTTTGAAATAATCTCGAACATTCAATTCAAATATTTGGATGATCTTTCATTATGACACGTGGCCCAATGTAAATATGCCACGTGGCATTACAATTTTAATTTTTTTAAAATTAATATTATGTTGGTAGGTACTTAGGTAGATACATAAATAGGTGCTTATAATGTTAGGCTACCTACCTACCTACCTACCTACTTAGGTCAAAAAGTAAGTAAATAGGTTCAACCTTCCTAAGTTAAATACCTACTCATATAGGTACATATTTAGGTAGGTAGGTACATAGGCTAACCTAGCTGGCTAGGTCTAACTAAGTACCTACCTAACTAAATAGATAAGTAGGTTAAGGAGGTAAGTACTTTAGAATTGTGCATTATTTATTTTTTTGTTTTGGGTTGAGCCTTTTGATTAGCTCATCCCATGTGCACTAATTTCATGATGTGAAATTGGATGGGCACACCCCCTTGTTTATATAATGTTCAAAATAAGAATGAAGAACAAATAATATTAGATAAGTTTTGAAGTTGCAACTTCCTTACAAACTAAATTGTAATTCCAAGACTTTCTTCATGCTTTACTTTTTTAGTTTTTAGATTTTTAAACAATTCAAATATTAGATAATTATTTAATTAACAATGATTAAATTTACATATATTTAAATTATAAATTATACACTACAAATATTCAGTATTCATTATCAATTACTTAAATAAGCAATAACTTTTCAATATTTAACAAACTAGCTTTTTAGTTACTCACAAGTTATTAATACATACCTCATAAATAATTAAATAAATAAAATATTTAAAAATATTTTATTACTTTTTAGAATCTGATTGAATTATATATAATATAATTAATGTAAAA
>Ga0116227_10001714_pt1 | contig 49500 bp, 51 predicted proteins | sample S1TSphgellanicum_FD_89693 | JGI IMG/M metagenome (GOLD analysis project Ga0116227, IMG submission 89693) | Host-associated microbial communities from peat moss isolated from Minnesota, USA - S1T2_Fb - Sphagnum magellanicum MG | ecosystem: Host-associated > Plants > Peat moss > Unclassified...
CTCCCATGCAACCCATGCAATAAAGGAGCGCCGTCATCAGATTACGGCTGATTAATCAACAAGGAAAAACCATCAACATCTCAAGCCGCCATATTACTGTGGGGACCTAAAGTCACACCACAGTTCAAGTCAAAGGGAAGTTTCATGGCAACCTTGGCTTGACTTTTCATTGTCACTTTGAAAAAGCTTTGTTACATGTCGAAGGTTGATCCAAAAAGGATTTCAAGGACCAAAAGTTGTAAATCACCTAGTTCTTTTGTAAGTGCCATGTGGGAACTTGAATAATGTTATTTTAGAATTACAAGGTGCTTTCGAAAAGATATTTTAGCTTCCTCTTAAAGCCAATACTATGGGTAAATGATGCCAAATGCATCAAAAACCTCATGAAATGGAAACTTAATGTCTAATTTAATTAATAATGACTTCACAATTTCTACAACAAATTCAAATCCACCCCACATACATGAACAAGTTGCAACCTACAAGTTGCAAAACAATAGAGATGAAAAAAAAATCATGTAAAGTTAGAGACCCCAAAAGAAAAAAACAATTGAAAAAAATAAAAATCAAACAACCAAAGATTGCTATTTCCACACCATTTGCACATTGGTCATTGACCTCATTTGTACAATTTCTTCTCCCACGTTGTATTTTCAATATACTAATAATTTTTTTTAATACCATTCAATTGAAAAATCAAATGTTTCATAAATGATTCAAACATCTACTACCACTACAATGTGATGGATTCATGAATACAATCCAATAAGGAATGGTATTTGTGGCAAGATCAACAAAGAGGGCATATATTTAAGATTGGTGAATCTTTAACATAATAAAAAAAATAAAAAATGAAATGGCATTGTTTTGATAAAACTTGAGGGCAACCCCATTCTTGGGTGCTACCATTAGGAATGTCACACCTTGATTTTTTTGGACCCATTGAACTTTGAAAAATTATAAGAAACACTTAAATGAACATTTTCATAAAAAATTTATGAATACATTTATTAAATTCCATAATTTTGAAAAACCCAATAATATTAGGAATATTTTGTATTTTGATATTCATAATCATTGCATTTAAAAAAAGTTTCAAGAACATAGCGTTGGTTTTTTTCCTTTAACTTTTTGGTTAGGAATACAAATTTGAAACATGATTTTCTCATCAATTTTTTTCTTAAGTTAATTTGAAAGTCACTTTTATTCAGGTTTTTATTTGACAATTAATTGATTAAATATGATTTAGTTATGAATTTTCAAAGTTGAGGCTATTGATTTTGTAAGGGGCCATTTTAATTAGGAATATAATTTTTTAAAAATTTCCAATTTTAAAAATTCCCAAATAAACTTCAAGCCATATATTAGAGCATGCAATTGATAAACATGAAAAAATAATAATATCTAGTTGTGAAAACATTTAACAAAAAGGACCCAAAAAATGATTTAGTTGTTTTCGATTCCTTAACCATTCCTTGAGGTGATTCCTAATGGTACCACTTGAGGATGGGTTCGCCCTTGATCAAAGTATGCATTATTTCTAAAAGAGGGAGGATACAAGACATGATAACAAAACATCCAAATCAAATAAGAGTTCAAAGTTGTTTGTAACTTGAGAATTTGTGACCATGTCTAGGCCCACTTCATCAAAATAGTCTTGTATTTTTCCATCACCTTCTTTGTAAGGCTAAGCATGGGAATCCGTTTGGTTTTGACATTTTTTCAATAGCTTAAAACCTTTAATTTCCATGACGTTAATTAATTTTGTGAATTTCAAATGTTGTTTGGGGATGTTGCAATAATATTAGTACAAATATTTAAGTAATGTTTCCATTCAATGCACCAACAAAAAAACAAATATAGTTTGCACATCCAAATTAACTTAATGAAAAACACAATGCACACCTAAACTCAAAGGAGCCCAAGATTCACAAGTTATAATTGTAACACTAGATTTAATGCCTTGGAATACACTTGTACCATCAACACCAAAAACAACAAGGTTTGCTACAATTTCGATTCCACCAAAATTACATTCATTTAAAAGAAAATCCATAATCCATTTCATTAAATTATTAGCACCAAACCCACCCATGGACAATAGCAATGGAATTCACATTTAATTTTCCACCACATAAACACATATAAATAACCATTATTGGTTGTTAACATAAGTAATTTCAATGCATGTGATTGAAATGTATTGAGCTCCCATCATAATTGCTTTTAATGTTTTTGAACCTCATAAGTGAATATGTTTACCCATCACTCACCTATTGTAATGAACATGAAAATAATCAAGTTTACAGGATTTCTTAGACCAAAACAAAAAACATGAGCAACTACCTAGTTTCATTATAATGGGCATGAAAATAATGGGATTTTTTACGCACTCCCAACTCCTTGAAGGACTCAAATGTGAATCGAAATAGAAGATAGCGGAAGAGGGAGGAGTTGGGGCATGCTCCCTAGTTCACAACATTTTGAGGGGTAGAAGGGCGTGTTGGAGCTCCGGGATGGGACTAGGAAGAGTTGACAAGCTTCATTCACTCACACGGGCTTGCACACAACCCACACTTAGTGCATAGTTAGAGCACCTTTGGTGCTAAAATGAGCCACGGGCAACACGGACACACTAGACTCACCACGGCTCGGACTTGGGGGGAAGTCATCACCTTCCCCCTTATAGTATACTCTGTGGCTAACCATAGAGCCTACATCCAAATGGCTTTTCTCTCCCGGGACTCCCGAGTGGGAGTCTCGAAATCGCGCCGGTTAGGACTCCCGCGACTTTGGAGCCCCATAACTTTGCGAGTAGACCTCGGATTGAGATGTAGTCTGAAGCAAAGTTGTAGCTCTTGTCAAAATCTTTCGAACGATATGTTGCATGCTCTCTACAACCAAGTAAATTGGGTCGATTCCCGGCTTTTTCTGGTTGGGAATCAAACTCTCGGCCCTTCTTTTGGCCATAACTTGTGTTTTAAATGTTCAAATGAGCAACACGAGCCCAGTTTAAACATCTATGTTCCAAGAGCTTTCCAATGATATAAAGAATACGACAAGCCATTAAGTTTTGACCCTTGAAATCGCTCTCTAAAGTTTCAGGACTCCATCTCCCAAAATGGGAGTTGCTTTGGGAGTGTGAGGGTTCATTCCTTCACACTTTCTTCCACTCCCTTACACTCCCGGGAGTATGTGATGTGACTCCCGAACTTTTTCTTGGCCCACAACCTTGTAACCCCTTTGTCTTGGTCGCGAGCCCAAAGCTAGGGTTGCGACAATTTCCTAAACCAAGATGAGAACATAGGCATGCCTAATTCCAAATCTAGATTATGAAATAAGAAAAAAAACAAAAACAAGAATACAACATGTGTAAGAAAAAAATTCAACAAGATTTTATTACAAAAACAAAACAAGGTTGTGACAAAAAAATGTACCCAAAATTATTGTTGAGTAGACTAAAGGTCCTACCTCTATTTATATCCTTTAAATACTTAACTTAAAGAAACCTTCATGGAAGCTTCATCTTCATGTGTGGCCCATGAGTGGACTAAAATAAATTAAGAGTGAACAAATAGTTAATTAAAAGTGAACCAACAATTAATTAAAAGTGAACTAATAATGAACTAAGAGTGTGATGCTAGAGATGATGTTAAAGATGATGTTAACAATAATGTTGGTAATGATGTTGATGATATCATTCATGATACTTAAATGCATCAATCCAATATTTCTTGGGCATGTTTTTCACCTTCAAAAAATTGAACCAGGGCTTCAAAAACTCATATCCTAACTTAGGTTGGCACCTTAATGTACATGAACAAAGTAAGAAACAAACAACATGAATTGAAAAAACATAGGTGTCAAATGTGACAACATAATTCAATTACAAATAACCCTATTTCAACTATTCCTTGATAAAAAGTTATTAAAAAAAGAAGTTGTCATCGATTAATAATCATTCATGAATCTTCTTTTGAACTTCATCTCCTTCTTTCAATATCAATTCAAATGCAAAGCAATCATATATCATTCTTTTCTCAAAAATACCTTCTCCTTTAAAACATCACACAAAATGCATATGGGAATTGAAGTGATTATGTGGAAGTGATGTTTATGTAAAGAGAAACATGTTAATGGGAATCATGTTTAACAATGGAAATCATGTAATAAAAATTGAAAGTGCTTAGTCATTATGAAAACTTGGACAAGGCTTGCATTGACTACAACAAAGGCAACACAAGATGTAAAAATGTTTTCACATCACAAAATAGTTCATAATTTTCTTTAGTAATGTCAATCGTGACATTGTCAACAACCATCTTCACAACCATAACCAAGTATATTCACTCAAGACCTACTTGGAAGATGATAACATACAAATCCCACATCTTTATGGTTTTAAAAATTTTATTGCCTTTGATTCCAAAAGTTAACAAGCTTGTTAGCCTCGAAATGTCACTTAATGCTATGAACAAAATAATTATACATGGAGGCAAGTAGAGATGTGATCTTGGAGACCAAACTCAACTTGCTCAAAGTCTTAACAACTAGGTTGGTGCAATGAACCATATAGTGGATACCACTCACAAATAACACATGTTTCTACATGAGTTAAATGATCACACCACTTTTCACACCATGAAAACTATAATTCTATCAAAACAAACCAATTTATTGGTAATGTTGATTTCATCAACCTTGTGTATTCAACCATGTTTTGAGATGTCAAATTGTTAACATTGGTTAGTAATAGCTACATCAACCACCCTGTGCAAGTTCAACAAAATGGGGAGTTTTCCCATTTTTTTGTCACATAAACATGCACACACAACTGACTTGGGTTGTCAATGTTGATGATTTTGTCGTAGCTCACCAAAATATACTGTGATCGTTGCATGATGTCAATCTTTGTGACATGAAAAATATCATTTTGCATTGCCTTTGCCATGGTGCATTCTATTAAATTAGACGAATGTTTGTGAGGAAAATTTTCAATCTTGAAAAATTAGAAAATAGACCTAAAAGTTTCAAATTTTGTCTTGGGTTGACTTTGTTTTAAAATATGTCAAACTACAACAAATTAAACATTATTTTTCTTCCTATACGCCTTGCCTCAATTTTGAAGTTAACCAAGTTAATGGAGGTAAACAATTTCTCACGTGTGTGTTAATATGACACATGTAAAATTGGTTGACAACAACACCAAGTCTCACAATGAATAATAATGCATTTTTTCAACTTAAAATGTTTCACCAAAGAATTTAACTTTGGCACTAGGAGGTTGTTGAACTCCTTTCAACAACATATTGCATTTTATACATCTTAACATTCTCATCTTTCCATCCTCTACACAAATAAGACAAATAAGTTTTGATCAACAAAATTTCACAACCCAACAATTTTCAAAAACTTGATTCAACTCCCATTCACATTTTTTTTTCTTTGATTCATTAGACTTGATGTTTGCTTCTATAAGAAGCTACAACAACTTTTGGTTTAAATGTGACTTTCAACTTGTAGAACTTTTTAGTGTCACTTTCAAAAATTTGATAGAAATGTAGAAACACCATTTGTGTTAACAAGGTTCAAATCAATAGAAGACTTGTATAATGTGAATGTGACTAAAAAAAACAAAATTTTGAAGTTTATTTGAAGGTTTAAAGATGCCATAGTTGCAGGTGAATAAATATAAGCACAATGGAATAAAGTTGACCTTGATGATGGACTTATGTCAAGTTTTAAATAGTACTTTGACTCTCACAAATCTCAATTTTGAAAATAAAAAACAAGAGCAATACTCACTTCTACAAATGTAAATTTGAAGATAAAAAGCAAGTTCAATTGAAGGCTTTTGTCAAAAATGTGAGGATGTAAGTTGATGTCGAAACAAACATCCTCTTACAATGGAAAGGAAAGGTGAATGCAAATGATGATGGGAAAGCACATGACATCCGGGTTCAAGGCAATCATCTTAGGTTGCATGCTAGGGAGACCATTGATCTTGTCAATAGTTATTAACCCATTCCACACCATTAGATTTTTGCAATTTAAAAATCCTATCATTAAAATTCCAAGACCTTTTGCTTGGGTTTTTTTTCCCATCAACATGTGAAAATCAACCCAAAAAAAAACCTTGGTTTGGGTCACTTACAATAAGTTGAAATTATACAAATTCCAATATTATTCATTTGAACCTTTTTCTTGTTGATATTCACCATGTTCATGATTCTTACTTTTGTACATACTTGAAAAGGGACTTGAACACACAATTATGCAAAGGACTTAAGCAAATGCTCTTTCAAGCTTATGTGAAATCATCATGCAAGTATCAATTGTTGTGGAAAATGTGTAAGATAAACCACATACCATAAAATAAAATGTTTTGCATTAAAATCAACATTCATAAGGTCACTTGATTAAATAAATTAAATGTAATTAGATGTGCCACATATCATCAAACTAAATTGTTTTCCTTTTAATATTGAAACTAATAAGCATTTGTGTTGTTCACGCAAATATTTTGAACCTCCTACAAGGTCACCCATCCCAATATTTTTTTAGTTAAAGTTGGCTTAACTTCAATGTTGTTATGGAACTCAATTGTGAAAAAATCATTTCCTTCAAATTTAAAGTTAATGCTTTTAAAATCATTTTAAATTCAATAAATTTTGTTTTATTGGTTTGAAATTTTTGAATCAATAAAACATGCACAATGTTTTGTTGAGGGTTACCCAAAAGAGGAATTGGTAGCTTACAATTTGAGAAGGTTATGGCATCATTGCATCCAAACAAACAAGATAATCGCCTATTTTATGGAAATATTTGTAACTACCCAATTAAATAAACAATATGTAATTGAATGTTACACTAATTAATCAAACTAGATTGTCCCTCCTTAGTTACAAAATTTTGTAACCATCCATCCAATTAAATATATTATGCGTAATTAAATTTGACTACTTTTGCTAATGTTTTGAAAAAAAATCACCAATTTTCTTATATCAACAAAAATATAAATAAATAAAAAACCGTGGTATTCATCCAATCACGTTTAATTAAATTACATGTCAATTGTTCTTTTTTTCTTTTAATTTCCTAAATTTTAATATAAAAATTCCAGGGTTTGGAGTTTATGGTCTTCGTGTAAATTTAGGTTTCAAGTTTTGAATTCCAAAGGGTACGTAGTCGGGTGCCGATTCTGTCTGGAATGTGTTTGTTCTTCCCAAGCCAGGCCTCAGTGCCTGGAATATAGTTCTGCTCAGGCCACGATTCCATGCAGAATGTGTCTCAGCGGACAAAACGAGGACGAAGCTCTCGCTCGCCCAAAGCTTCCGCGCTTGCAACCCATTGCTGCCAACGCCGCGCACAGGAGGTGAGGAGGGGAGACGAGCAACAGCTGAGAGAGTGCGTTTGTGAAGCGCATGAAGAGGCATCTGAAGGTTTGTAGTTTGTACGGGGTCGGCGGCAATCTAATGATCGGTGAGCTCTCAAATTTTTATTTCCAGTCATTTTAAAGATATTTACTGGTAATTTGTTAATTATGTACGTGCATTCCCCGACTTTGACGGCAGCAATGATCAAACACAGAAGAATAACATAGAAAAACCACGAAACGAACATCAAGAACCGCAATCAAGGATTTTTCAGGAATTAGTTTCCTCCATGGTGATGCACTGCATTTAGTAGGATCTAATTATCTAGGAGCAGATATTTGAGGCGATGAGGGGATTGAAGTGTTAGATTTGTTGTATGTTTTGGTTTGTTTGTTTTCATAAGGGAGATCGAGACGAGGCACTGGACGTTTGTCTTGTTTCGAGAAGCTGTGGAGGGGAAGAATTAATGGCGGCCTCGTTGTCGAGCATGCAGGCGGCAATGACACGGACGACAGTAGTATCAACTACAGAGAATGCAACTGGCACGACTTCATCAGCTTCGAAAGTTCGCTTGACGGCATTCGCGCCTGCTACATCGAATGAGCGGCTCCGTAGCTGCATGCATCCAGGCTCTGTCGCTCAGAGGAGTCACTAATGCGAGGTCCGTGATTAAGAACCTGGGAATGTGAGAAAGGTCTTTGCCTCCGTCACCGGGACTGATTCCAGCCCCGTTCTTCCAATCGATTTGCCAGGTGAGCTACTCATGAATCTGTTATCTTTGACACTAAGCACTGCTCATAATGATCAAAGCAATCGAACTGTGACTCCATTTGCTATTGACACATCTGCCATTCCCTGAAGATGTCCCCGAAGATGTGAGTTTTTCATCTAGCATTCTTAATATGCCACTTTCAAATACAGTGCAAACATTTGTATATTAGAAGGACACTTGTGTGTTCTGTGGGAAGGTGTACAAGATCAAGATAATCAAAACAGACGAGACAGGGCCATTCCTTCTTCTGTTGGATGTTGTATCAGATCCAGACATCTCTCCTGCAGGCGAGATGTCGGCTGATTCACATATTTGAAGCCATCTGCTTAACATTGTGTGCAATATTTCATGACCATGCAAGTCTGTACCTATTTCTCAACATCCTTGTCTGCTATCTGAAAGAAACACTACAGTCAAGGCCTAGATTCTGAACACCAACAATTTGTATATTGCCTCATGATGCAGATCAAGAATAATAACAGATATGCTGGGGCATCAAATTGGACTATGCAGGTAAGTTGTTTCCTGAGTTTGCTGATTGCCGATGTGTTGTTTTTTTTATGGAGGCTTGCTGTGGGAGCAAGTAGGCAGATGGAGCTCTTTCATTGCAAATGGGCAGTCAGCTGTCATTCCACTTTCTATGTTAATAACATTGCCTTGGATAGCTCTTGTGAACAAAAATGACCAATCTGTGGCAGATTGATCAATTGTTGCAATGTCTACATATCCATTCCTCTACCTTGTTATCTGACTTCAAATGCTTGGTGGTTCTAGGAAGTCGCAGAGGCTATAAAGGCTGACTATGGTAGCATTGATATTTTGGTGCAATCGCTTGCTAATAAACCAGAGGTATGGTCTTATGGTAGCAAATTTCTTGGAGTTAAGAGTGGAAAAAGATGCTCCATGTACCTCCCTATTTGATTCCAGCATTTAAGTAACATTTTCATTTCGGGAGGTTTATGCTCTTTCCTTTTGCTTCATAAGTTTTGAGAAGTCTTCCATTGAAGTCAGCACTTTTAACTGTAATGTGTGCCTCATGTCAAGAGCTATGAAATGGCCGGAACTCTATTCTTCCTTGCCTGCAAACATGCTGACTACTTGGAGCTGTCTGGCTTTTGGTCCATTCTTGTTTTGACAGGTGACACAGCCACTTCTTGAGACATCATGTAGGGGTTACTTGGCAGTGATTCCAGCATCTACCTACTCCTACATATTGCTTCTAAAGTACTTTGCCCCAATCATGAACTGTGGTAAGCAAGGGATGCTTTCTAATTTATGACCCAAAAGAAACACAAAGCACTCAGGCACTTGACAGTAGATAATAGAAGAACATTGATATTATAGCAAGGATCCACACAAATGAACAAATGAGGCATTATTATGTTATTATGAACTTATTGGTCTGGAGCTTGGTATATGATTAGCTGTGCTATTGGCTAGTACACCATAGTCATAAGCCATAAGTCTTCAGGAGTAAGACACATCATTTGTGTCATTCGTATAGCCATGCGTGAGGGATTAGGAGTATGCATCACCACAGATTCAGCAGTCTCTCAAACAGAACATTTGTGTAACATGAGTGAATGTCAAACAAAATACTGACTTTTATTGCCGCTGGATTGAACAGGTGGCTGTCTCTCTCACTAATGTATTTGGCATCTTAGAGGATTATTCCTGGTTATGAATGATGCTTCCTAGTGCTGTTCTGCATGGGAGTGCACTGGTAATTTGTACATGGCTGTGCATTATTGACTTTTTTGCTTAGCTATGTCTCAAGTGCTAGCCAACCTCATGACCAAGTGTTCCTGTTGCTTCTGGAAACTCAGGACACAGATGTTTGTATAATGGTTTGCTTGAAATTTCAGAGAAAATTATTATATACTGCACTTACAACCTATGTCAGGAACTGATGAAGGCAGTGAGGATTTATGGCAGCTCATCACTTCTATTCAAAGTGATCATCTGACACTTTGTGCGTGACACTCATAAGGTTATGACCACACTCATGGTCATGTTACCTTCAAAGAGTTTTTGTGGAGTTTTCTCTGGGATCTCATATGGGTGGTTGTGCAATGGAAAAATGTATTTCACATCCTGTGGACTGTTTTTCTGCTTGAGAATATCTTTGTTACACTAAGATGAGAGGTATGGTGGAGGAATGAGTTCTGCAAAAGCAGCACTGGAAAGTGACATTTGGGTAGGTCTGCTCATTGCAAACAATTTTTTGGTGCACAATATAACTTGATGTGTGCATTCCACATGCAAGACACTTCTAGTTCAAATCAATGATCATGTAAAATTTGTCCAGCTCCATTTGGAGAAACCTTGACTGTTGTCAAGGCTAGCAGGAGAGAATGTTTAATACTTCTATTCTACTTCTGTCACTTTTCCTTACTGTCCTGCCTTTATAGTTGCAGTTAGCACTCATTTTTGCAAACAGGCTGATTATCTCCATGGCATCTGGAAATGTGAAATCTGTCATTCTCAACAAATATGATTATTTTTGTAAAGTGCAGGTGCTGGCATTCAAGCAGGAAGGAAGTATGACATTTGAGTCAATACTATCTCTGCAGGTGAGTGCTGTGCCCTGCATTGATGCTCATCGAACAAATTGTAATAACCTCTTCAAAGTTCACTGAAATAAAATGAGACAGTGCTACTGAACATGTTCAAGGCATCTAATAAATCATTTTAACATTTGCCTCTGGAGTCTCTTGTGCAGTTTTTGTCATTCATTCATTGCAGTAATGAGAGGCACTTGTGGATTAGTTCCAGTACATTTCTAGCTGCAAAGTGAAGTACTTCATGTGAAACTGTAGAATGACTCTGAGAAGTAGGGCAGCAAGGCAATTGGTTTCATTGATGATATGATCAACTACTCTACTGCTAATACACCATTGCAGCAAGAGTTGAAGGTGGTAAATCCGTTTGACAGTTCCTCACTCTCCTTTCAAGCCTAGACCAGGTTTCTGACCTCCAACAGTGAATTTATCTGGATGGGAGAAACAGTACTTTAAACTGTAAAAGCAGCAAGGTGCTCTGTGATCTGCTGGCGAATAGTGAGTAATTGTCAATTGACTGTTGCAGTTACTGTGTATGTTTCAAAGGCAGATGGATACTTTCTAACTGCCATGAGGGGCCAACATGGTTGCTTGTTCTCTTCCAGTGGAATCTAGCCCTTGGGTTCCTACACTTCTTTGATAGCATGTTCACTGAGTGAAGAACTCCACTTAGCTGGGTTGACAATATCCTAACAGTGCCTTAATGGGAAAGCAGTAGATACTATCATGCTGGGTAGTGCAATGCAAGTGATCCTTTGTACTTGATCAGAAATTATGCCAAAACTTCCACTCCTTATTTGCTTGACACTCTGGGCTGAGCTAACCTATGTGTTCAGTAGATGCACTGCCCTTTTTTGAGGTTCCAACCTTGGGGTTTTCATCACTTTGTCTGCAGAGTCCCACTTTTAGGTAAGAAAGCCAACTTAATTGGAGAAACCTGCTGTCATGGCTAGGTGCAACAATTTTAGTCATCATTGAGTCATAGGACTGAACAAATGTTTTGGTGGCCTGTGCTTGCAGATGATGTTGGAAATGCTGCTGTCTTCCTGGCTTCACTCTTCAGGTGTCTGCCATAACAGGCACAGTGACCTATGTTGGCAATGGATTGCATGCCATGGGCTTGGCTGCTGACAGCCCATGTGTTGCAGAGGCAGCAACAGCACCACCCTTGGAGAAGAGCAGCATTCCTGCTTGATCCCTTTATTTTCCTCAAAGAGGTTTGTACTCTCTCTATGAAACTTCTGATTAACAGAGCATTTGTTCATATGTTCAAATTCTTTTCAGTTCTTGTTCATTCAAAGAATGGCACTGAATTTCAGGTAATGGTGGCTTAATAATAAAAAGGGGATAAGTCCTTTTGAGGTCCTGTCCATACTTTCAATGTTGCAGAAGCTTCAGACTTAATCTCTTGGTTAAGAGTTTTTGGCAGATAATCTATTCATTGCTTTTGGTCATGCATGTATAGACAATGCATTGGTGTCTCCATGGGTACTAATTGTGCAGTCTATTTAGCAAATTTCTACTCATTTCCTAGGAGTTTGATTTTTTTCAAGTGTCTTTTGAAGTGCAACAGCTGCCCTGTTGTGCTTCAGACATTATTTCTAGCCTGCAGGTTTGTGGATGATCATTTCATTGTGGACTTTCTGGACAGAGTCATGTACCTGGACTTGGACTCTTTTGGTGGCCGTACATACCCTAAAATTTCTTGTGAGTTAAATTGTACTTCTAATGGCTTCACTTGTTACTTCTTGGATTTAACCTAACCAAAGTCCAAGTTGTTCTTTTGTGTGATATCTTTGGTAGACATTCTCACTGAAATGCAATATGCAATAATCACATGAATTGGTCTGCCACAAAAAATTGCCTCATTTCATAATCACATCAACATGAAGATGAACTTGCTGTAGTTGGGACCAAGCTCTGAAACTGATGGGCTTTCAGGATTTGACCGGAAGAATGGAAGGGCTTATTTATGAAAATAATTTCTATGGTGGATACACCTTCTACATGACTTTCTGAAATCATAACTCTCTGTAAAATACAAGCCATTTTGGCACAAAAAATTACATGAGAGAGAGAAAGAGAAAGAGAAGACAAATGCCTACTTGGCAATCCACTCAACAATTGTCATAAATAAGAGTGTCTCTTCATCAAAACAAACAAGTTGTGTACAAGTTGAATATATGTGGCAATGAGGAAGTGATATGAGTGGGTTTTCTTGTGGTGAAATCTCATGTTGAGGTCAGGTTCAAAGAAGTAGAATCAACAGTACTCCATTTGTGGAGGTGAGTGATTTCATTCCCATCATGTTGACAAGGTTGTTTTTGCAGCTTGGCGGTGGAATGAATGAACAGTTTGAAGCTCTTTAATAAATGTCTCACAATTCTTTTGCACTGATCCCCCTTTGGCCACAGCTTTCAATGCCAGGTCTCTCAGCTTCTCCACATTTTCTCTTACAACTCTTCCTGCATCCTCAGTCATGAGAGACTTGACAGCCCTTGTCACCTCTGCCTTTGTCACTCTCCTGTCTGAACTCTGTTGCACCTCAATAGCTGCCTTCACATCATCCACGAGAAACCTGCAGTAGCAAGGGAGGAAGGAAAGAAGAAATGCCCAATTTTTCAATTCAGCAATTTTTTTCTCAAAAGATTTCTTTTGCATTTTCAAGTTCAACTCATGAGCAGATGTGTGTCTCCACCTTGTGATGACAAGAATTAGATCACCACCATCACAAACAGTGACATAAGATACAGCTTCCTGTTGCAATATTGCCATGTTTCACATTACAGATGGTGGAGAATCCAGAGCTTGGAGGCAGAGAGTTTTTTCTATGGAGGATTTTGTGGAGAGATTGAGGTTTAACTTTGAGGGAGTTTTCTACTGAGGATTTTGTGGAGAGATTGGGGTTGAAGTTGGAGAGATTTTGTGTGGAGGATTTTGGTAAGAGATTGGGGTCAAGAGCTTGGAGAGAGATTTTCTATTTTCTATGGAGGTTTTTGTGGAGATGTTGCTGTTGAGCTTGTACAGAATTTCTATGGAGGATTTTGTGGAGAGATTGAGCTTGCAGAGATCTTCTATGGAGGATGGAGTCTGTGGAGAGATTGAGTTTGATGAGCTAGAAGAGAGTATTTGTGGAGCTTGTGAAGTACCTGCAGTTCATGTGTTGCTCAGCTTGGATGGGCCAAGCAAGCATGGGCACACCACGGCAAATGCTCTCCAGTGTGGAGTTCCAGCCACAATGAGTGAGAAAACCTCCAATGGCAGGATGACACAAGACGGAGAGCTGGGGAGCCCAATCTTGTTGTACAAACCCACGGCCTTCAGTATGTGCAGTGAACTCTGGAGGCAGCAAAGGCTCAAGCACCGTCCTCCTCAGCTGATCCTTGTCCTCCTCTGTCATATTTTTGCCAGAAGAAGCTGTTGCTGCTGCAGGTCGCCGAACCACAAGAAGGAAACGTTGCCCACTTTCTTGCAAACCCATTGCTAGATCATGGAGCTGAGGAATGGAAAGTGCAGCTACACTGCCAAAGGAAACAAAGACAACTGATGCAGGAGGTTGCTTCTCCATCCACTGCAAGCATGGGTGATCATTGTTCTTATTCTGTGTTGCACCACCATTGCTCACTGAGGACATGAAATAAATGGGTGGCAACATCGGACCCACTGGTAGAATCCACAGAAGATGATCCTGCAAAAAAAACACAGATTACCACAGATTGCCTCAGTGGGTGGTCGAGATCCGAGCTCTAAAACCCTAAAATCCTGAACCCTAAAACACAGATTTCCACAGATTGCCTCAGTGGATAGTATAGATCCGAGCTCTAAAACCCTAAACCCAAAAAACATAGATTCTCAATGGATTGCCTCAGTGGGTGGTAGAGATCCGAGCTTCTTCTGCAATTGCAGCAAGAATGGTTCTCGAAGCTCGCTCACCTGCCCATTTTCGTCGACACCATATACTGTTTTGCGGAGGACATCGATGTAGTCAGGCTCGAGCTCGTAGAATGTGTTGATGAGGACGCCGGTGGCTTCGTGCATCTGCGCGGCGTTCCGCAAGTAGAAATCGTACTCGTAGTGAGTGTGGTCCATAATCGGAGAAGGCAGATCGATTATACGCGTGGGTGGAACTCCAGGAATATCGTGCACCAGGAAGTTGTCTTTGGAAGGCTCTATGTGAGGTAAGTGTCCTTGTATCACAAGCTCCGGGATGTGCAGGAATGTGGCCAAAGCTGTGCATGGCGATGCGAACAAAACCCATCTCGGAATGTTGAACTTGTTCGCTACCAGCTGCAAGAATAGGCAAAGGAACACAGTCTACACTGTTTTGTCAGGAGTATTTGTTTGTAAACAAAGAGGCTAGGTTTCATGCATACGAGAAGATGTAGAAAAAGTGAAGATCATCCGTGAGAAGGTTTAGCCAAATATGGCTACAAAGCAAACGTGAAGTAACAAGTCGGTAAGCCCCCTTCTAAATTCGTAAACCACTGCCTGGATTTATCCTTTGTATTTTCAGCTCCCTTAACTGCCTGAAGAAACCTTTTCGGCAAGCGGGATCTTCTGCGGTGGAAGGTACCAGCCAGGCTATACTGGGATCTTGGCCCGTACCAGCCAGCGAGGGACTTGAGTACACACCCTTCCATGATTTTCGATCTGTACCCTTGGCCTACCGGCCTGGGGAACAGATCTCAAATCATGGAAGGGCTCAGGCCCTTCTCATACAGTTTGGATTCTAGTTCGAGTTCCAACAACGAAATTTGAGCTGTTCTGGGTCGGGTTCTTATGGAACAAAATCCTGGTTCCAGTTTCAAGTCCAATTCTTCAAACATACAAAAAAAAATCCCCCAGTTCTGGTTCTGGTTCTAAAAATCGGACCCGGTTCCGGTCCGGTTCTTGGACCAAAACTGGCAGTTCAACTGCAAATTAGCCCCGGTCGTAGCCCTTATACTTTTCCCAAAATTCCAGATCTGGTTCTGAAAAAACCCAAGAACCCAGTTCCAGTTTGGATTTTGTTTTTGTTCCAGTTCTTTGAAAAAAACGAAACTGCAGGTCCAGTTCCAAACCTGATTCCAAGAATTAGACCCAATTCAAGTTCAATTTCTACTAAAAGAATCAGAACATGTGATTCTAACCCTCCAAAACGGGCACCTGCCCGACACTAGTGGAGCTGCAGCTGTGTGGGAATGGAGCAGTGTCGGGCAGGTTCTTTGAATTCTTCAAAGAATCGCCGGTTCCGGTTCTTTAAGTATTCCAGAATAAAAAGAACCACTGGTTCTGGTTATTTCAAAAGCTTCGAAAGAATGGGTGTTCTTCATCAAAGAACCGTCATTTCTCTGTCCGGTTCTTTGACTTTCTTAAAGAAAAACATGGAAGAGAACGGTAGCTACATGTCTCGAACCCGGTTCTTCGAATTCTCTGAGAACCAGCCGGTGAATGGGCGTGTGCCCAAGATGATATCCTGCGGGTATCTTCGCAGTGTGGATGGGGGTGACGCGTGTGGGAGAGTGTAGAGTGGAAAGAGCTTTTTTGCTTGCCTGTGTCCAGCCAAGGAACATGTCGCTGACGAGACAAGCAGGAGGAGCAGCTTGATTCTCAGCAAACAGCTTCTCCATCATCTCTTCTGTGGCTTCCACAAGAGTGTCCACTTCTCGGACATACGGCAAATTCTTGACCGCCTTTGTCTGCACCGGTGGAACTCCAAGCTGCACCACGCGTATGCTTCTTCTGCTGCTCTTGCTCCTGTTGCCGTTGCTGTGATCCTGATCATCTTCTTCTTCTTCTTCTTCATCAGCTTCTTCAGTGGCATTGATGTCCAGCATGTCGAAAACGTCTTTTGAGAGATGGTTGAAGACATTCACGTATGTGACTGTGACACCCAGCGAGTGTAAATGTTTTGCGAAATGGAGTAGTGGAATGCTGTGACCCCTGGCTGGATATGGAAGTATGATGGCATGAAGGAGGGCTCTATCAAAGCTGTACTGTCCATTCCGTTCCTGCTCCTCCTCCTCCTCCAGTTGCCTTACCTTTCCCATTTTCTACCCCAACAAAACAACAAGAAATCCACCCACAAAAAGCTCAGAAAACCCAAAACTGAAGCTTTGCCAGTATTGTCAAACCCAAAGTACACACACCAAAGTTCAGAAAACCCAAAACTGAAAGATTCGCCAATACTGACAAACCCAGAAACACCTACAAACAGCTCAATAAACCCAAAGATCCCAAAACAGCAATCTCAAGCTCTGAAAGCTGTGGCAATACTGTGACACCCAAAACACCCACAAAAAGCTCAAAAACCCAGAGATCTCCCCAAAACAGCAACCTCGAGGTCTGAAGCTTTGGCAATACTGTCAAACCCAAAAGACCCACAAAAAGTTCTAAAACTCAAAGAACTGGCTCACAGGGCAAAAGACACAGACATCCACGGATCTAAATCTTTCAGTGAAGAAAAATTTCTGACAGTTGCTGAAGCTCTCAAGTGCTCCACCGCTACTAGAGCAGCAATCTCCTGCTCATCATCATCTTCATCATCATGACAACAAGAACTTGGAATCCAATAAAAGACTCACAAAACAAAAAGCATTCCTGGATCTCCAACAGATGATCACAAGAAACTTGCACTGATGATGATCAGAAGAACCTTGAGATACACAATCAGACTAAGCCTTTTCTTTCTTTCTTTCTTTCTTTCTTTCTTTCTTCCTTTTTCCTCTTCAGAAGAAATGGCACACTGGGGCAGGATCAGATTTGATTGCAACCACCACAAAATATAGAAAACTAGGATCTTGATTACAACCACATTAGAACTGGGATCACCACAGCCGCAGCAACAACCAAAAACCAAGAATCTCTCCAATAAAAAAGCAAAAACAAAAAGTCTCTAAAACAAAAAGCAAAATGCAAAAATCTCTACAACAAAAGGAAACGTCTCTACGACAAAAAAAAGCAAAGATCTCGACAAAAAAAGAAATGTTTGAAACTTGCTCCAAGATCTAGTGTTGGTCTTGAAACCACCCAGCAGAGAAAAGAGCAGAAAACTTGAAGTTTCGCTGGATGGGAATTCGGTGGTTGTTATTTGTGGATTCAAAGAAACTGGGCAGACTGCAAAGCAGCAAATACAATGCAATGACTGTACCCAGGGAAGAATATAAGAGCATCTCCCACCAGCACCAGTAAAAATGGCCTGTACATAATTCTAGGAAGGAAGTACTACAGACTTTTAAGTACATGGCAGCTTTGACACATAATTTGTTCCACCAACCCCAATCTGAATAGCTCAAAATTACTACTATTGCAATTAGTACTTAATCCAGATTAATGTGAGCAATTTGCATTGTGTAGTAGCCAATGATACAAATTGCAACAAGTACATCAAGTTTAGCTTCTATCTATATGTGTTGCTGCAATCATACAGAGCTCATCTCATCATCAAGAGAACCAAGGATTTTATTCTTGTCCAATTTTGTGAGGTAGGTGGGTTGGTAATCAATCATTCACAGAGGGACTTCACCATATTCAGCTACAGGTCAGAGAGGACATTATAAACATGCAAAACTCTTACAATGTTTTGGCCACATGCTGAAACTTAGTGTATGAATATATGCTAATATATTTTGGGTCATTTTTTTTTTCCCCAAAAAATCCTTTGTAGGAGTCTCACTCTTTTCTTTTCTTTTCTTTTCTTTTCTTTTTGGGTCACCAAGTGACAAAGATTTGTCCCAAAAAAAGAAAAGAACCAAAGAGAAAGAAGATGATTGCCAAGTAACTTGGTATTCATAAATAAGAGCCCCTTCACCCAGGCTAATGGTAGGGGTATGAATTGTGGGGACATAGTAACGTGGAAACACACCTTTTATTGTGCAAATTCAGAGGGTGAAGCAGAAACTGACAACAGCACCAGAAGAAGAGCAGAAGAAGATCAGAGCATCTCATCATCAAGAAAAGGTGTGGATGGAAGAGGATCATCGTAGTCATGCCAATACCCATTGAGATCTACTTGTCTCAACTAATATAGAAGTTTACCAGGGTTTCATCATCATCATCATCAATGTCGGTTTGTGTTTCAAGTTTACTCAACTCAAGCATTTATTTAGTAAAATAATAGTCTTCAGGTTTAATTTGACAATAGAATAATAGTTGATGCCTGATAAGCAAATAATTAAGCATCAATTATTATTCTAACCTCAAATTGACTATTATTTTAGCCTACTTCAAGCTATTGCAAGTTTCATTATATATAGAATTTATACTGATTATCATAAAATTCATTACAGAGACTTCAAGCCGCTACCATATTGAGGTGAGTTGTTGTTATGTGGAACCTCTTCTAGTTTTGTCGTTTTTTCAAGCTTCTTGCCCATGACCACGGATCATTTATGCAAACCCAAAAAGAAACAAACAAGTCATCAAGGGACCTTGTTGGAAGCTTGCCATCAACGTGGCTTTGGGGATGGCCAGAGGTAGGGGAAGTTACTTCCGTTTCTTTCAAAATGCCATTATGAAATATGCTTCATGTAATCGGTGAGGGTTTTAGGTCCTATGGCAGTAATAGTCACTGTCCAAATCCATAGTAGAAAAAATCTTGTAAAGGGGTGAAAATGACCACTGCATATGGACGGGGAAGAGCAACAGGATTTGCGCTATCCTGCTGCAAGATTTAATGAAAAGGGGTGTTTGCCAAGTGAGGGGGTGGAGATGCCCTTAGAATAAGCACTTCTCCTCTGTACTTAAATGCCTCACCCCAAGAAGGTGTAGGTATGGGTGAAGGTGTTGTTGGTGTAGGAGTGAAGGTATGCTCTACAGGGTGTAGAAGCTCGTGTGAATTTTGGGGTGGTTGGAGTTGGAAGCATAATAAGAAGGATCACAATGTGCTTGTGTACATATCTTCGTGTAGGTGGGAATGCAACTCCGGAAGTTGGGTGTGTCATGTTAAAGGATTGGAGAAGCTCGTGGAGCACGAGTAGTAGGCTACCCTTTTATTTTGTAACACATGAACTCCATGCCCTCCCCAACACCACACTCAATTGTACATGAGTGGGTTGTCCCCACCTTCCCCACCTAGTCCTTTCCCACCTACTCGCATTTTGGTCTTCCAATTTCAATATAACATACAGATATTGAATGTTATGTAGAGAAAGGTACTTACTCTCAGTTGTAGAGATTTCTTTCATTGAAGATTATTTTTGGCTGTTTGTTTCTGACTCAGAACAACCTCTGCTGAAAACCGCAGTGTAATTTGGGGAAATCCAGGCTCGTGGGTACCTTCTACCCACCATCAAAAGTTCCCCTTACACATATCTCCCTTGATCAGACAGCCAAGCTTTACACCAGTTAATGCCCTTGGAGCAATGATTTTTTTCAAAAACGTTTTGCCATTTTAGCCTAAATAAATAAATAAATAAATTCAAAAAAGAATATTCTACCACAAATTCCCCATTTTTTAAAACATCTAGCCCGGTTACAGACTAATTAATAAATTTTCAAAATTGTTGAAATTTTTGAAAAGTGAATGCTTGCCATGCAAATAATCCCAAATGAAGCTTTCAAGCACAATAACTTCATTACTTTTAGTTATAACGGCAAATTATAAAACACTTTTAGTTTTATTGCCAAGCATATCTGACCCCAAAAAAAAAATCTAATAATTAAGTGCCTTGATGCTGAACCAGCCTAGGTACTTGGATATATACTAGATACCACAATACCTTAGTGTGCCAAATAATTTTATTTTTCAAAATTAACTTTGAAAATAATTTTCTTTGATGAAAATTCAACAATAAATTTAGGCAGCTTCTTTGGTAGGTTATGTTGACTCTGAACCTCTAACATAATAATAAGACCTTTTACAGAATTTTTTTATTACTTCTTTTTTTGCAAAAATTAGCAGATATAATTTTCCACCAAATTATAAGATTAGATCGATTATTGGATACTTGCTCTAGAATGGATGGATTGGTCTGAAGCAAGAAGAAGCTTGGGGGTTTTCACCAATTTTTGTATTTTGCATTCCCTTGTAAATTGGGTAAATTGACTTTCTTATTGTTTAAGTGATCTTAAGTTTTGTTGAACCTTCACCAAAATGAGAGGAAAAAAAATGTTTGCATGTGTGTGTGTGTGTGTGAATTTGAATGATCTTACACTTTTTCTTCTTTTGGAAACTAATGGAATGTATTGCAAAGAAAATTGAGCTTACACTTTTCAAGGCCATGTGTGTGTAACATGCTGCATTCCTCTCCGCAAATTCTGCCGGTTGGAACCTGACATCTAGTTGACATCAGTGTGCCTTCTGTGTTTTTTTTTAAAAAAATTTCGGAGGGCGTTTTGATGTTTTGGGAGGTGTCCTGCGTATTTTTAGAGCCTCCATTTCAGAGTATTTTTGTGGTGCTTTATGAGTAGTTGTGACAAAGATGGTCATTTACAAGTGAATCAGCAAAGTATAATGTTTCCAAGTTTGTGAGAAATTCACACAAATGGAGAAAAAAAAAACCCCATTAGTTCCAAGGCTGCATATGGGCACAACTAAGATTAGGACCGGTTGAAACATTGAGGAATTTACAAAACTCTTTGAAATAAAGGATTCGGTTTTGTGCCTGGGGAGTGACCGTCCCACACTCGATGGCTCCGTTGATGATGTCGATCGTGACCCCGAATCCTGGTTTTCTACTGGCTTCTATGTCGGCTTCCATGGGTTTCCATTCACCAACTAGTACTTCATGTATTGAAGGGATGGTGCCTGAGGGAGTTGTCCAAAACCAAAAGGAGGTCTTGAATGCGATAAAGAGATCTACTTAGCTCCATGAACGGATGTGGTTTGTGTTTGAAGTTTACCCAACTCAAGTATTTATTTAGTAAAATAATAGTCTTAGTAATTTGAGGTTAGAATAATAGTTGATTCTTAATAAACAAATACTTAGGCATCAACTATTATTCTAAGCTCAAATTGGTTATTATTGTATCCAACTTCAAGCTATTGAAAGTTTGATTATAATTCCTTTTCAGGTTCAACATTTAAATGTTGAATAAATATTTTATTTTTTCAAAATCCACTATGGTAGTAAATAAAATAATTTATGGAATTTCAAAAAAAATATTAGCAATTCGTTTGATAAGTCTCCTCATTCTAATGAGACCAATTTTTTTCCCTCCTTTGTAATTTCTTTAAAATTTGGCATTCAAACATTTTTATTGAAAAATTTGACATTTCCAAAAAATAATTTAATTAGTGTCAAATTTTTTTATGTATTATGGTATATAAAATTCCTATAGATAAACACAAAATCACATCATGTATAGCAACCAAGCATATATGATAAAAATAAACATGATGTCATTTCTTAATATATGAATTTTTGTATTATGTTCATTTTCTTTAAATCAATTCATACATGTAGATACCATGGTTGATAAAAGGAATATTTTATATATTAAAGCAACAGTGGTGTCTGTCTGTCCGTGTGGGTAGTGCCTGGAAAATTCTTCCAGTCACCGCCCATTCCCTGTGGTGCTTCCCCAAATGTAACTTCCCCAGATGTAACTGACTCCAGAGAAAAAAAAAATCAAGGGCAATCTGATTTTTTGAAACGCTTCCCCAGATGTAACTGACACAGAGAAAAAAAAAGAAATCAAGGGCAGTCTGATTTTTTGAGGCAAAACATTTGGTAGACCAAAAAATATATATTTAGGCCTTGGACAGCCCAAAATCTTTTTTTTTTTTTTGTATTGACCAAGACTACCTTTTTTTTCTTTTAGCTATTGTCCGTCCCGATTAAGGGGACGAATGAAATGTCTGTTCGGCTTGATGACAGGACGGATTTAGGGGAAGACCAGAAAAAAAAATATTTAGGCCTTGGACAGCCCAAAATCAATTTTTATTTTTTTTTGTATTGACCAAAACTACCTTTTTTTTCTTTTAGCTACTGTCCATCCCAATTAAAGGGATGGATGAAATGTCCGTCCAACTTGATGACGAAACAAATTTTGGGAAAGCTTTTTTTCTTTTAGCTACTGTCCGTCCCGATTAAGGGGATGGATGAAATATCCGTCCGGCTAGATGATCACAAAATAATAATAAAAATAGAAAACACATAAAAATATAAAAATAAAAAAGTTAAAAGTTTTCGGGGGACTTCACAGTGGCCAAAGGTCACGGGCACCCACTAGTTAACTAAATTTATTTAGTCTTTAATCATTTTTTTTGTGAGTAGTTGGCATTGCAAATGGCAAGGCACCACTATCATTAAACAAACTTTTAAAGTTAAAAAAGATGATAGTTTAATATCGCAATGTTGAAAATCTTCAAAAATTGAAGATCTTGATGTTTAACACCATCAATAGCCTAATATCTTGAAATGTTAATTAATAGATTTTGGCAAGGTCCACCTATCAATAAGGTCCACTCTCTTGTGCTTCACCATCATGCCCATGCTTTGCACTTATGGCTCACCCATTCCTTGCCATTACAACATTGAACACACATTCAAGTTCTATGTGCATCCTTGAATCCATTTTTCTCACAATTTCATTTCTCAACATCATCATTTATTTGTGTCTCACAATCAATTCTTTGCACCAACACATCTCTTTGCATTAGTGCATATGTTTGTGTTGTTTATTTACATGCATGTCATCATCTTTCCACATCATCATTTTCCTTACATCTCAACAATGCAATGTTGTGGTATCATCATTACAACATTGTGGCATGACAACATCATTTTGCAACAACAATGGACAATTCAACAATAGAACACATCAACATCAAAATAAAAGGCAAAGGTAGAAGTGGAAGAAATACCTTTTGGCACCACAATTCTAATTGGAGCCAAGAGGAGATAGATCCAATGGACTTGATTTCAATAAACAATTCAATAGATAGTGCGAGGGGTAAAAGTAGAAGAAGTAGAGGTCCTTCAATATAATGCAATTCAAATTAGAATCACAAATGGTGATGACCTTGATCACCTATAAGCAAAAAAACACATTTTTTTTAAACAAGTTGTTGATCTACGAATAAGCATGATTCCTACAACACAATGGTGGAAGAAGTTATCAAAGGATCTATACACACATGACGATTCCATGAATTAACAAAATGTGAAAAGATAAGTGGAATTGTGTCAATGGTGATCATAAAAAAATGTGTGATTACCATAAAGGCATTAATAACAACTCTTTTACTAGGATTTGACATTGAAATAACTATGTACAAACTATTTGCCAAGATAGTTGAATGAAGATTGGTACAATGCGATTAAAGTTTTCCATTGTTGGAAAAGCATTCATGCTATAATCCATTTCAGGGATTTATAAGTAAAAGGTGATGGAATCTATGTGCAACAAAAAAAAAACACAAGTAACTTGGATGACTTTTCACAATAAATTGGATTAAGTAATCTTCCTCAATGTCTTGCATTCATGAATCTTGATGACTTTGATTTTACAACACTTGCAAAAGCTAACACATCAAGACTTGGAACAATAATAACTATAACTCCTATAAGCACTAGAGTAAAAAGAAAAAAATCATCAATGTCCTATTAGTCATGGACGCCATTGATAAAAATAACAAGATTATTGAGGATGCCATGGATCACATCAACACAAGTCAAATTGAAATTGAAAATAACAATGCCAAATCTTATGAAAAGACATTTGAGCAACATTTCAAGTATCTAAATGAAAGAAACAATAAGGTTTACAAAATGAATAAAATATGGTAAGTGTAGTGTTGAACCTCAACTTTGCAATGTGTCATGCCTTCATAGGATATTGATAATTACAAATACCTCCACTAATCAACACTTTAAAATCCTCCTTTTATGATTTAGCATTGCCAAATAATCAAGACACAAAATGAAGATTAGTTATAGATAACAATTGATCTAAAAAAATTAATTCCAAGTTAAGTTAATTTGTCATTTGAGCATTGAATACGATAGAATTTCAATTTAGCATTTTAGTCTCTTTGAAAACAATAGCGATGAACCTTGCTTCTATTCAACATTTTTCATTTCAATTGCAAATTGATATAACATTGAACTTGAAAACAAATTGTTGAAGTTGAATTAAATTGCCATTTGAACATTAAATATTGAATCAAACTACCATTTGAGCATTTGAACATTGAACCCAATTGCCATTTGAACATTATGATCAATTTAAACAAGTGTGATGACAATCATCTACACCTTTGAATGCCAACAACACTTCAAGACCAACTTGTATCTTGTAATGTTGTGATTTTCTACTAGATTTATGTTTTATAACTACATCATTTTTAGTCTCCCAACAATATCACTTTGATTCCCTAACTACAAAATATTCATATTGACACCACACAAAACTAATTAAACACATAAACTTACAATAATTGCACCAATCGATCACTAATCCACATTATTTTTCAAATAACTTCATAAGGAAAATAAAACAAAATGTAATTTTACAAAGCATCACAATACAAAAGAACAATATGAAGGGTAGAAATGTTTCACCTCCTTGCAAGTGGATTGTACGATTGCACCCATCCTTGAAGCCCACCATCGCCCTTGACACATCTTCACCCTACAACCATTGAGTTTGATTTCGAAACACAACATTAATAGTAATAACAAACTCGTGCAAGAATATGTTCATGAAAGACTTGTCGATTGTGAATAGTTCGTTACATAATTGGAAGTAATAAGCTCCATTTGCAAGCTTGTAAAGTGAGCATACAACTTTAATGCCAATAGGAATTGCACACATGTATTTGGTGTTTCACTTTCCAATCAAAGGTCATAATTTCTATTATTTTCAAAATGATTTCTCTGATCATTTGAAAATATTCAACCCACCTTTGATTCTCGTATTGATTCATGATGAAGTATGAATACCAAATGGTGCCCTAATCTTTGATTTAATCATTGACTTTTTTTTATCATCAGCAACTTGAAATTTCAAGAAAACCTATAATGATGCAAGACAACACCATCCCCCATAGCTTTGACCAAAAATCTAGTATCAAAGCCCCAAAAACTTGCATTAAAAGCCCAATTACATCTATGGCCTTGCTTTTAACTTCAAACCATGGACAAAGAAATTCCTATAATTGCAACATAACAAATAAAAGATTTATTAATAACATTTCCAATGGCATTATTACAAATGATGTGAACTAAAAGGGTAAATGAAACAATGAATGCATGTGGCAAAAACAAAGAGTGCATAGATAATAAGCATGGTTGTAAAAAGAAAATTCAAGTGTGGTAGAAATCTTGAGCATTGTAAAGACAAAGATCATGTGCATGATATAGATAATGAATGCAAAGATGAAGAAGTGTGGTGGTAGAAAGAAAACTCAAGCATGGTAGAAATCTTGAACACAATAGCCAACTTGATTCCAATAGAGAAAACAAATAAATTTGAGCTCTTGTAATTACATTAGAGGAAATGAGAAAATGAACTCTTGTACAAATTTTGAGCACAATGAAGGTGTTAAAATCATAAGGATCCATAATGATTTTGAATGTGACGAGGGTTTTCCACGTGATTAAAGCCATTGACAAATGGGTTCTAATGTCATAACAAATTGTTACCACACTATTAACTTTCAATTGATTCATGAACATGGATATGTGTTTGGAACTACATGCAATATTAATAAACAAAAGGTGAATATGTTTAAACAAGGATAGCAAGAAAATAAAGTTAATACATATTGCCTGTAGTTAAAATCATGACCTACACTAACCTAATGCCTATCATCATCTTCCCGTCAAAACTTTGTCGACCTACATAAGTTTAGGTCTAGACATACCATTATTGAATTCCTTTTTGAATTATTGTGAAAGCTTTAATTTTCCTGATTAAGTTGTGGTGAAAGCCATATAGTTTTCACAAGCTTAATGTCATGTAAAACCTTGCACTGAACACCTATGAAATTCAATTGGGGGTGGTCCTAGCTCTTTTTGGAGCCTTAATGGACATAAATCTAAAGGTGGAATCACATGACTAATAGGGACACAATAGTAGGAAAGGTAATTTGTAGAGATAATCAAGGGTTGCCTTGGCTCAGTACGTGACCATGTGAATATATTTTTCACATCCAAGTTTAGTTATGTACTCTTTTTTTTCAACCCCACCCATAAAACGGAAACTGGAACAGCAAATAGGTGCGGGACTACTGGACCACCTGGACGAATCATTATGATGAGCCAATCAGAAACACTGAGCAGCAGTTAAATCATATTTATTACACTCTTTTCTGGAGGTGCACAGCGCTCATGCGCCTTTTACCGGCCACGGCAACGTAGGCAATTTTGCTGAGCCAAACCTGCATATGGTGGGTTTCCTTCATCCAATTTTATTGTGCAGGATCACATACTGAGCACGGCAGGAGATGCTCTTAGGGATCTCCACCAAGCGTCAGTGTGTGACCCTACACTGGAAATCTTTGACGAGCTTCATTAATCCAATCCAGTCAATCCAGTGGAAGACTGCCGGGAACCTTGAAAACATCCACAACCGTCTCTCGTTGGCTAGATAGTTCGATTGGTCAAAGTGGGTCCGTATTAGTAGTCTTTCACCTACTTGCAGTCCCAGTTGATGTTGGGCTTTTATTGGTGGGGTTGGAAAAAAGTTAGTAATTAAAACTTGGATGTGAGAAACATGTTATGGAGGGTCACATACTGAGCATTGGTGGGGATGCTGTTACCCAACTCTCCAGTGGTACATCAAAAACCCATTGAAGGAATTCACTGATGTGCATCGTATATATATACGAATACATATAGAGAGAGTGTTTTCGTGAGTTATACGTATTTATGATGAAGTATATTACGATATCGTATTCCCTTTCGTAGACTACGTCTCGGCGCTGAACCGCGCTTCTTCTCTCTTGGGTCGCGCACATGAAAACCTTGGCTTCTGCCTGCCTTGAGAAGAGTTGCTTGCAAATGGAGGAACCTGTGTGTTTGGAGAAGGAGGAGCATCATTTTTTTCAGTATCCTCCGAGTTGACAGGCTCTCCTGCGCAGATCCACCCACCCAAACAATTGGAACACCATTGTCCATGCCTTCAGCAGTGCCACAAGCCTTGGCAGTCTTGCCCCAAATCATTAAACATCCCTCAAATCATGGCCATTTGCATTGACCTGCGCTGGATTCTTCATGCCCATGTTTCAACTGATTAAATTTCTTCAGCATTTTTGTGTACTTTGGACTGAACTTGAGCCCAAGTGCGCAGAGGGGGTCAATGGAAATGCCTACTCAGTCCTCAATGAAATTTCTTGCCACTGCTGCTGTGTCAATCAAGCTTTTCATGGTATTGGTAAGAAACTTCTCCTCAAACAAATCCATCAACAATGCTGTAGAATCATCTTTCCAATCTCTCTTGGATTTGGATGGAGCTGGAGGTGCTGTGTGAGGCACAATGAACAAGGGAAGTGAAGAGCTTGAACCCATCATTATCTGGGACAGGTAACCTGGCTCTTGAGACGGTTCCATGGTGAGAAAGACAGAAGAAAATACGATTCAAAGATTTTTTTTGAGAAACACAGTGCCTGTATTGTGTGCAGTGAGAAAGACAGAAGAAAATGTGATTTAAAGATTTTTTTTGAGAAACACAGTGCCTGTACTGTGTGCAGTGAGAAAATGGCTATGGAATGCAGGCAGGTGAGCACACTGGAGCACGAAGCTGAACGGTGAACCTGTATTGTGTGCAGCGAGAAAATGGCTATGGAATGCAGGCAGGTCAGCACGCCGGAGCACGAAGCTGAACGATGAAACTCGTAGACTCGGGCACAGTGCTAAACGGAACGCCGCAGTTCGTGGGCAGGCCGGAAAGGGCGCTACAGTGGCAGGCCGACGTCGGCCGGGTGCGGCCGAGCCGATCGTCGAGATTTTCTGCCTGCCAGGTTTTGTGGCCGATGGCGGGCCGATCTGCTCCTCGAGAGGCAGTCGGCCGCACTTTTTCCCTCGTGTGCGCGACCCATCTCTCTCTCGCAAGCTAAAACCCTCGCGACGATGCCGCGCTGGTGCAGAGCTCCTCCTATTGGGATCTGATTCTGGACGGGGATCTGAACGACTTCTGCTGCAAATTCTCCGTTTGGGGTTGTGGGAAGAACGATTTCACAATTGTTTCTTTGATGCTGGAACGAGAAAACTCGAATCTTGTTAGGGTTTTGTGGGTCGGGTGGGCAGGGGGGGCGGTTCGTGGTCGTCGTGTTTTGGGGTTTAGGTTCCCCCGGAGAGAATAAGTGTCCATGGCAGGGGGAGTGTTCTCAGCTGCAGCGCTGAAGGAGTTGATAGCGAAGTATGGCAAAGTGGCACTCGGTGTGCACTTGTCTGTTTCAGCGGCGTCGATAACTGGCTGTTATGTGGCAATCAAGAACAATGTGGATGTTGGAGCCATTCTGGAGAGAGCGGGGTTGTTCAGTAGCAGCGAGAAGGAGGAGAAAGAACAAGCTGCTGCTGCTGCTGCTGCTGCTGCTGATCTTCAAAGGTATGAGTCTTCCTTGGCAGTGGAGGGATCAGGTGATGAGGTGCTGCTGCAAACAGATCATACAGATGTGAAGGAGAAGAATCGGATTCATGCTGCTGCGGTCTCCGGCGGTGGAGCCTTGGCCTTGGCTTTCCTTTGCAACAAAGCGCTCATTCCTGTTCGTATTCCCATCACCATCGCTCTTACACCTGCTGTTGCCAGGCTCTTGGCACTCAGAAACCTGTACAGAAGACCTTAGGGTTAGGGTTACAACAAACCCTAAGGTTTATTATTGGGTCTTTCCTTTCAGTGAGTCTTGGCCAGAAAAGACCAGCAAAATTTTATTTTTGTATTTGTTTCTGTCAGAATGAAGCAAGGGGCATTCTCCTAGAGCCCATTTTTCTCTTCCTCCTCCAAGTCCATATTGATACAGGAAAATCCTCATCAGACTCATATTTTCATGATGCTCCTACATCTAAACCCTAAACCCCAAACCAACACTTGTGGGAAATCTGCACTGCCAACCATCCTGCTCTCTCTCTCTCTGGGATGTCCTAAGCTACTAAGAGTGATAGTAATTAAACCACTAGACTTGCTCCATTCAAGCAGATGTCTCATTTTACAGTTGGAAACCAAACAGTGGAAATGACATTCTATTTGAGCTTTTTTGTAATTTTTTTCTTCTCCTGTTTGAAGCTGAAATCAAGCTGAATGCAAAGTTTAGAGAAGAACTTTTTTGGCTGTCTTGTCAGAGCTCTGAGAAGTCACATTTCCATTGTGTTGTCACAGCTCTGTTGTATGTATGTATGTATGTATTTCACTAGACTTGCTCAATCAAGCAGATGTCTGACTTTACAATCAGAAACCAAACTACAGCAGAACTGAAATTCATTTGCATTTTACAGTTTTGTCTTGTTCTGTTTGAAGTTGGAACCAAGCTGAAATGCAAGTTTCAAGAAGTGTGTTGGTTGTCTTGTCCGAGCTTTGAGAAGTGATCTTTTTGGTCTTGTGGAGCTCTGGTGTACGTATGTCTTCCATTACTCTTCTCTGGAATTTTTCCTTTGCTTCTACGCTGTGGATGTTTTGCAAAATGCCTCATCTCATGTACAAGAAAAATTGCAGTTGGTGATCCATCACCAAAAGTCCTGTGAGTGGTTCCTTATCAATAGCATTTCTATTTGAGATCTACCACATGGTTCAACTTCTGATTGTGCTACTTTGTTTTTCTTCTGGTCTAGGGTTTTGGAATATTGTTGGGTCTACTCCTTAGGACTCTTGTAGAGAGCACAGCCCCAGATTGTGAAAGTTGATTGTCATATTGCCAACACTCACAAACCACTTGTTGAAATTTGTAGGTTTCTAACAAGCATCAAAAGGCCAACGTTGTCCTCTGTTGTGCATGACATTAATTCAATTGAGTTTGTGCCTGTATATGCAATTTGTATTGAAAGGTAAAATTTGTTTTTTTTAACACTGTGAAAAAACAAGCAAGAAGCCTACCATTTTATTTGATTGCAATGTACTACTATGAAGAGAATCTATGCTTTTATAATACTTAAAAGAGTCAAATCCTACTACCTACTACCAATGTAAGGAACATCTTTTTGGGGTCTGCCACAAATTTTTTGATGCGATGTCATGAACTCTTTGTTGAAATTTTCAGTTGCTTCAAATTCTTGAGACGGTCATTCATGCAGCCTAACAAATATGAGTGTTGAGAGGGCTTTGAATTGGGTGGTGCAGATTGGTCCAGCAACAGATCAAAACCACCAACCTACACCAACCCCTCAACAGTCCTGATTTTCAAACCTGATTTCTTGCTAGAATATTATAATTCTTGCACATCTCATTTGTGTTTGTATTGGGTATAGGAATCAAAATGAGAACTTGTGCAACTGAGCACATGGACAAGTAAGGAAAAAAATTCATAATTATATGTATTATACAAAAATCTATAGATGTGTAGACAAATGCTTCTAGGGTGTGTGATGTGGGATGAAATAAATCACATAAACTGTCACTTGGGGTTTGGTTGATAAACCTGATTTAAACTCTGTGCAGGAAGACGGTGCTCCATGTCAACAAGGGTAATCACATCATCCAACATTCCGTACTTGAGTTCATGATCTGTGGGTGTATCTGCTCCAAGGCTTGGTGATGCATTAACCTGCAATCAAGCAAGCCCTTGTTACGGTTTTGGGTACACAATGTATTCTTCACATTCTTAGCAATACAATTCTTCACCACAAATGGATAGTTACCTACCTCAAGAAGCCAAGGCTTCAACAAGTCATCGACAAGGATGTCATAGCCGTAAAGCTCAAAGCAATGCTTGTCTTGAATCATCACATTCTGCATTGCTAATAGTGACCTAAGGATCAACATATGGATGTTGTGGAAAAGTGTATTCACGTCTTGCTCCCCATGCTTTGATATCATATGCATCTTCAAGCTGTGTAGGGACCTGCATGTTTTGTGAATGCCACCATAAATTCAAATTTTGAAATTGATTGAGAATTGATCAACAAACTAATGGGCTTATGGGGGCATGGGGGGTCTGATCACATTCTTTGTTGGAATGGATTGAAACAGACCATTTAGTACCCGTCTTGGATTTATACGCTGGTGCATGCTTCTGAATGGAAAAATTCGTGAGATGCACTAAATTGTTCACAAGTTCTTCCTTTTTTATGCTGAAGTGTGCAATTGTGAACCTTGCAAAACCCGATCGGTAAACATATGCCTGCCCAAAATCCTCAGGACTCGTTAGTTTGTGGAAATGCATCTAAAGTAGGTCATACATGTTCTTGCATTGGCATTCTCAGAAACAAAATTGAGAGAAAATAAGTATGCATTGGATGGAGAGTCTATGTACCTTCAAGGGAGCATATGCCAAAACTAACACATAGATGCGAAGGTCAAACTTTTTGCCACCAATCAAGTAAGGGTTATCAATGTAGCGTTGCACTATGTAATTCTCCACCTGTGGAATTCCTCCAAACCCATTGATCCCTTCCTCAGAGGCTTTGAGAGCATATGTATATGCACGGCCTATATGGAGCTTATAGGTCTAGGGTTTAGGGTTTATAAGGTTGGAACTTGCTTGAGGGTTTTCAACTTTCCATCGATGGTCCTTCTTCCATTCGCTGATTTGATTCAAACGTGTGAACAAGAAGATGCCCCTTCCTCGAGCTTTCCCAACAGGCTTCATGATCCAGACCCCCTGTGACATAATAAGACTTGGTTTTGAAGAGAAACAATTGACAGCGGATGTCCAAAACAAACAAAATTGGTTCTTTGTGAACTATTTCCTGTTATGAGCTTTGTTGTGAAGAGAGCCAAAGGAATTAATCCTCTCCTATTTGTGACACATTTTTCTGAAGATGTGACATGTGGTTTCAGTACTGACCACTTCTTGTAAACTTCGAGCTCCTTTCGTCTTTGAGAAATTTTGGCTCTGCTGCAGAGATTAAAAAAATGGAATAGACTGTTAGTATGTGAGCAGCTTTGAGTGAAAGTATAAGGTACTATGGAATGATCAAACCCCTGCCCATTATGTTGGGTAAGGTGCCAGGCAAGCGCTTTAGGGCAAGCTAGTCAACACACCCGACATAATGGGCAAGATCTGGGCCATTCCATGACGTTAAGGTCAGGTGGCATGTTCAACAAATATTTTGGTCACTATATGAGTGTATGATTGTCACCAGAAGATTTATGTCATATAATGTGGTCAAAGAAAATGACATAATCTGCCACTGCAGACCTCAATGTAACTGAAAATATGCCAATTGAAGATGAGTTCCTAAAGATATATTTAGCAAGAATAGGGAATGGAAAATGACTGGTGAAGTCCTCTTGAATTCCTCAACAAAGAGTCCATATTCAGCAGGCAATGCATAAGTATTTGGGAAAAAGTTGTACCTGCAATTCACAACTTATGTCAACCGTTACCATTTGACTGAAGAGAGTAGTAGCAAGTAGACACTAGACACAGTGCAACCGTGTGAATTGGGTTGTTGAGAGATCAAGCTCAATTTTAGCAGCACAAAACCAGACAAAAGAAGAAGATTGAAATCCAAACTTACTTGGCAGCCTCTGCAAGTTGGCCCTCACGCTCCAGTGTTTTTTTCATACGCTTCAGATTCTTTATTAACAAATCCTTCCGTGTCAACTGTTGTTCACCACTCCAAGTTCATGATATGTCATTGGGAATTAAGTTTTGGCAAGCAAGCAAGTTGACACACTTAAAAAGAGGCCATTACATGTAGCAAAATTGGGACTAGATGGGATCTTGGGGGGATTTAGATTTTTCTAACCTCATAATAGTTACGAAAGTGGTTGAATCTCTGCAAAATGCAATGTTGGCAATTCATTAGTCAACAATCCAGTGCTAGTTTCTTTATGTGCACCTTTATTCCAAGAAGCTTTCACATAAGCAAAAATGTACTATGGATTGGTCTAGCCACTAGGTGAACCAATCCATAGGTGTAATAATGGCACTAGGTGAACTTGTTAGGGCAAGCTAGGCAATACACCCAACAATATTCCATGACATTAAGGTCTGGGCTGGCAAAATCAACAATATTTTTTAAAAATTGATGTTCAACAGAGATTTTGGTCACCATTACAACTAGTTTATGATCATCACTGAAAGATTACATCATATAATGTGGTCAAGAAAATGACATAATTGGCCACCCCAGAGCATAATGTGCAAAGATCAAGAAATCCAAACACAAACAATGGCTTGATCATGAAAGCTTCAATCGAGGACAATGCATGAGCGAAGAAAGGAACCTTGGAAATAAAAAATTACCTGATGGTCTGCAAGATGAATATGATCGAAGAACTCATACATCCATCCCACATCAGACCAGAAGAAATCCCATTCCAACTCACTGCATGCTTCCCCCGACCCCACCACATTCCCATGCAAATGCATCAACATCCTTCTTCCATGTATGTACAATGATCAACTTTTTAGGGTTTTTGAAGCTACCCCACAAGAATAGGTAATGCATTGTTGTTGTTGACAATTTGAAACAACACCCCTATTTATCATGGAATGTTTTAGAAACAACAGCTTCCCCTTGTGTGTACCTCTCGGTTTCAACCCATCCTCGAGCTTTCAACACTTCATATATCACTGTTTGCTTCCAACAGCTTCGGAACTTGATCCTGCAAAAAGAGAGACCACTTTCATTCCCAGTTGGAAATTGAAACATGCCCCCACTTTATTCCAAACCATGAGCTGATTCTTATATGAAGAAAAATAGTCTGAAATTATATTATGTAGAACAAACAATATACCCACACACACTCAAGAGAGTGCGCTTGGGAAAACATGCACTTACGTGGTTTTGGAGGTTGGCCTTTGAGTTGCCATAGGGTGAAGTATGAGTACTTCCCTGGCCCCAGGCTATTTACTGCAGTCATACCCCATTTTTGCAAAATCCAATTCCATCAGTCAAGATTTTGAGCTCAGATATAAGGACCCAAGTGGGTGATAGAATATTTGCAGTAAGAAATTACAAGAACAAAGTAACATAAATAGGCAAACAAATGATGTACTGCAACCCATCCATGCAGTATATAGATCCCAAGCTACCCAATGCAAAACATATGTATTGCAAGCTATTAAGGAAAAAGGAGATTAATTGGAGAGAAGAACAAAACAAGCAGAGCTTCTTTTGAGGATCATACATACCTACTTCAAACCAAGCATTAGGACTCCCAAGGTGTTCACTTCCACCCTCAGTGAATCCATCCAATAAGGCACTCCATCAAAGAACCAATAAAAAGGTGGTGCTCCCTTAATGCACCACATAAGCATTTGAGTCAATCTATGATAGAGGAATCCAACACAAATCATATTTGCATCAAGAATCAAACATTAAAAAAATGCAATGCTCAAACCCTAATTACAATACTATGAATTGCAACGTTCTGAGCAACATATTGTTTGCACCAGGAATGTAATCTGGATGGGACACACAAGACATATGTTATAGTAGAGTGAAGAGGGGTTATGGAATTGCTAGTGGAATGTGGTGGTTGCACTGCTTCCTGAGAGAGCAAAAAGACTTTGGGATGGAACTCAAAAAGTCTTTAGCACAAGGATTGAAATTGCAAGGGAAACATGATAGAGAACAAGATGGGGGCACATGACTACATGATCAAATATGAGACAACAGTTGCAAATTGTCCTAAATCATCATGGATGATGATCCAGTTTGAAAGTCTCAAGAGTAATGAGTTTATGTCATTTTTAAATGCCAACCAAAAAAACATGATTCCTTGATGTTTGTCATAGATTTCAAAGCACATTGCCCTCACTTCCTATTATGGTAAACCCTAATCTTTGAGCAAGGGAGAGAACCAAAGAAAACCATGACAGCAAATTGATCAAAGTAAGAGAGAGAGGAAGAAAGCTACAGTACTACATAGATAGTGGCCACTGAGCGGCTGCTGCTGCTGCTGCTGCTGCTGACAAGGGACTTTTTTAGCCTTGATCTTTAGATTTCCATCTCCTCTCACTCTCTCCATTACCTTCACAACAACTTGCATCACAATTTATGTGAAATTTCAGACACAAACAAAACAAAGCCTTCTCCCTTCAATCTCTTGTTGATAGCAACTTGGGTATCATAGCTTCTTGTCCTTCAACACCAGGAGCTTGGTATTATTACAGTTTCTTGTTGGACAGGAGGAAACTGTTGCATAGTTGTTGGAATGTGGTTGCAGAGATCAAGTATATTACAATATATAGGCACCATATATATTTATCATTGGAATGAATGAAAAGGAATGAAACCACACACTTTATCTTCACACATGTGTCATGTTTGCCATGGGGAGATCTATACTTTGCTTGTAATAGAGTTATCTCTGAAAGTCACCCCTGTCTTCACCCTGTCTTTGGGCCTGCTTTCACCCCCTGTACCCTCTTTCAGTGATATCCGCAAAGTAATGAAATTTTATTTAATCTCAGTATGAAATGTTGAAACTCAGAATTTTATTCACAAGGTTCCAGAGTAATTAGGTGTAGTAATTGTATAGATAGGAGCAGTGAAAATATATGTAACAGCAGTGGAGGCGCTCAGGAAAAAGGAAGAAACTCAGTTTACTACCAAAATTGGTGGAAAACCAAGTTTGGGTCCCAGTTATTTCGTTTTGTAAAATTTTCATTCCTAGTTACACGTTTCATGGCCTATTATGCCGAAACTGGCTGTTCTTGCCCCTTAATCACTTGACTTTACGGATAACTCTAACGTGTGACCCCAAGAAAATCCCTTGGATTTATGTTGCTTACAATGGATATGTTAGATTTTTATTTGGTTTGAAAATAATATTTCCAATGAAAATTAGGTTCATTGTTTTAGTCACTTAGGTTCCATGTTGTTACGCATACCCTGGACAATCAATTGATCAGTCACTAAAAAAATGAGTTAATTTCAATGTGGAAATTAAGTCCCATTTTGAATGAAAATATTGAATTTGACATTGCATGCAAATTGAATTGAATTTGAATTGTTCATTGAAATTCAATTCAATTCAATTTAGATTTAATTGAGTTGTATTTGAATTTAATTGAACTATAATTGAATTCAATTGAATTGAATGATATTCAAATTCAATAGAAAAGAAAAGAAATGAAAATTGGTGGAAAAGTTGTTGAAAATTTGCTTGTGAATATTGTGTTGGCAAAAAAACCTTAAAAAGACACAAATCCAAAAATATGCAATTCCATGCCTCTTTACTTGGCAATGGGCTAAACAAATTCGAGTTTGGAACTACCCGAGTGATGACTATAACTTATGGAACCTAAAGTTATCCCACCTAAATCAATTTCGATGAATCATTATCACTAAAATTGGTTTTTAAAATGTGAATTTATTCTTTGATTCAATGTTAAATGTAAATATACAAAATTTCATGACTAGAAACCAACCTTTTCGATATTAGTGGTACATATTACATATACATTGTTGGATTACCGTTGAACTAAATTGGGAGGTACACATTTCTAATACATCTCCACGCCAAAACCTGGGATGTATTACTACACATATTATTGTGTTTGTGGTAATATGGATCACATATTACAACACAACTATGTACTAAAATCAGACTCGTGGCTTATGCCACTCGTAATAATTCTAGTCATAGTAATTTTTGCCATTAGTCATATGACTTTTATTATTATAGTGGAAAAGTATAATCAAATAATAAACATTTATTGACTTATGAAATGTAAACACATGATTAAGCATAATAAAACCATGTTGACAATTTACTTACCTATTTATTAATATAGCTTATGAACTTTGACTAGGGTAAACCCTAATTAACAACCTAGACTAGCTTACAAAACTAAGCTATCTAAACTAGGTAGCTTAAGCCTAGGTAGCTTAGAAGCCTAAGCTAGAAACTTAGGTAGGTAGGCCTAAGTAAATAAGTAAATAAGATTCTATTTATTTTTTTGATCATAAGCCTTTTTTATTAGTTCATCATAAGTGGTACTTGCATTTTGAATATATTTAGTGCATGTATTGAATGTAAAATAATTTTTTTTTATCTACTCCTTATGTTTACAAAACTAAACTTGTTGACAAAGGATATAGGATAAATTTAATAAAAGGGAAACATTTCAACATTATCCCACATCGTCCTTTGTTTCGTACAAAAATAGTCAACTTTAACCATTATTATATTTTTCATGCTTTGTCCAAATGAAAAAAAACTAAGTTCATTTTTAAAGATTTTTTCAAAATGCACACATGTATACATTTTGGAAAAACAAAATATCAAGTATTGACTGAAAATGCATTTGAATCTTAATTACTTCATACATTTGAACAATAATGATGTCTTGAAGAATTTTCTTTTTCTTTTTCTTTTTCATAAAAAACTTTCTAAATAAACTTATTTAACATTAACATGGAATTATTTTGTAATTTTTAAAATAATATAAAAATAAATATTAGATTTCCCCACCTTTTAACATATAATGAATAAATAAAAGTTGTACAAATGTTGTGATTTTTTTTATTTAAAGTAAAATATGTAAATTATTGAAAATATAATATTATGTACAACATTTTAAAATTTTATATAAAGTATTAGTTACATTATGTAATTTTCATAACTATTAATCTATACACATTTTTTTTTAAATGTCAAAAATTTTATTATGAATAATAATTTTCTCATCTTATTATTAAGGTTTTTTTCAGTTCATTAAATGTGAGTTAATATAAATTATAACATTTTTCCAAGTTGTGTGGCCAAATATTTTGATAGATTAATAAATGTAAAAGTTTAATAAATAAATAAATTTGGATCAAACTCTATATTCTTGACTACCCATTATACAAAAACTTGCAAAACAATGCCATTTTGGGGTATGTGGGTTTCTTTTGAAATGCTTTGGATATTAATAAGACTACATATCATTATTTAATATCAAACAGTTTAAGGAAGATATTCATCAAAATAAACCTTCGAGCAAGAGTCCCAACTTAAATGCTTTTTGGGTGAATATTCACAATGTGGTTCCAAAAGCTTTTCAAAAATTCTATGTTATAGAAGTTTATGTAATATGTATTTTTAAAATATTATCATGGACCATTGGATCCAAATTATGTTCAATTTTGTGGATTAATTTTACACCTTTTTTTTTAAAAAAAATCTATAATACATTGTAAAATTGACTACATCCAAACAATATATAATCTCAATGCATAATGTTTTTTTAATGCACAAGCGAAAGTTTTCAATTTGCAAATATGAAACCCTTGTCAAGGTTTTTAAATTTTGAAAATTGGTTAAACAAGGTCAATGGCACACATAGTAATTTTTTGAAATATGACTATAGTCAGGGTAGAATCATGTAATCATGAAAATGACCATAATCATAAAAATGGCATAGTTGCAATGCATATATGATTGCATGACTAGATTAAAACACAATTGTATATGTTCAAGTCATGGATGCCATGTTTTGGCATAGTGCATGGATGTAATTTTTATATTTACATTTTACTTATTACCATAGTACTTTAGTGTATTCGACGTTAATTATATTATATCTAGAAATGTTGTAATTTTCAAAGAAAATGTTTTTGTGAAGGAAAATACATAGTCTTTCAAAATATTGAATATTTTATTATTTGACATGAAATCTTCAAAATTCATTAATTATTCTGCAAATATGTGTTGAATATGCCCTTGGATTATAATAATAAAATGTATTAAAAAAATCTTGAAAATATTATGAACCTATTGAATCATGTGTGTTTTCTACATCCCATGAATATGTTGTAAAGGTTACACTTTTCCCTAAATGAGTGTCATTAATTGAATTAAATCCATGTGAGGGCCAATGAGTCACTACCATGAAAATAAGAAGAAAAAAGGCGAGCAAAGAAGGTGACAAAAAAAGGTAAAAGCAAAAAAAGTGATTCAATTCATGGCCAATACACCAATGCTTTGCAAATTGGGTGTAAATTAAGATGAGCCACATTGAAAAACATACAAGTTGATCACAACAATTTTTAATATAATTCCTTTTCTATTTTATTTTAGTTGAAACATATTCAAAGTTTGGTTATTGATTTCAAATTCTACATTTTTCAAAGATTTAATACTTTGGTTAAATCAATTGCATGTTAATTATAAATCACATTTCTCACAACCTACTATCATTATGTATTACAACAAGGTCTCAAAAACCTTCAAATTATTATATGCATGTTATTATTTAAGAATGCATGATTCCCACTAAAATGCATTTATGTTTCATTTTTTCATGCAAGAATTACACTTTTAGGTTTAATGGTCTATTAAATAATAAATAAATTATGTTTTAAAACATGAAGTTACATTTACAATTCAAGTTCTTGACCTACACCTCATGATTGCAATGTGTGAAAGTCTTAGATTTCAACATTTGGTTTCATATGAAAAGAACATGTCTCAGTGTATTTTAATCCACTAAATCACATTCTATTTCCATACATTCTTTAATAGATTTGATATTGTTTGATTTCCATAATTTTCATGATTCCAACATGTGGTAATATTGAATTGTTTAATTGACGGTAGCTTTTGGTTTGTATTGAAATTCAAAATTACAAATAAACTAATATGAAATTCCAATATAATTCAACTACATATATAATTTAATAATCGTTGTAATAAAAATTAAAAATATTATAATCATTTTACATTAATAAAAATTTTAAATTAAATCACATAAAAAAATATAAATAATTATTCTAATAAATTCCAACTTAATTTTGTCATATTTGAATGGAATATTATTTGGATTTTCTCATCATTCAACTTTTAAATGTGTGTATAAAAGAATCAATGAAAAGGTCACAAATTTAATCCATTATGAGTACATAGAGGGATCATTTTTATTCAATAAAAAACTTATGCAAAAGTCTTTCAATATATTTATGATAGAAAAATTTGAATTGTCAAAACATGCCACTATCCTAAAAGAATGTAATTACTAACCACTTATTTTGTCACAAGAGATGTATGAAGTTATTTTAGCTCATTTATTCATATTATGTACACAATTGTGTAACAATTATCAAATGGCATTTCACAAATATAATGTCTTGTAGACGACATTCATAAATCTTCATTCAATTTTGTTAAATTTTGATTTTACATGACAACCAAATGTAAACTATGGATTTCAAAAAAATGTCTCTTCATCCATTATTTTATCACTTTTCTTTTGTATTATTGAATCTTCAAATTGTTTTATCATCTGTTTCATTTTGTTTAAATAAATTGACATATAGGTAATTTTCAAAATGTTTATGTTTTTTTCCTCTTTTAAAAAACAAATATCCATGTCATTTGAAACATGTTTGTAAAGGTATAAGTGGGTTGATACACACATAATGATGTGAACCCACTTAATACAAGTAAGTGCAAACCACAATGAAGGAGAAGAAACTATGTGCAAGCCCAAACATAGAAAACTCATAACAAAAAATGTTTCACCATAATCAAAATCTTTATGGTAAAAACATATATATAATATCTTTAACTTTGTAGTCAACCTTCATTCTTATTTTGTGTTTGAAACACATTTTCATTGAATCATTATCAGATTCATTACATGTTTTCACATTTGCTCCCTCCTGTCGTTTATACATACAACTCCTACATAATATTTACATAATTGCAAGAAATCTCACAAATTTGTATAAATTCTGATTTATGAAAAAAAAAAAGAATTGGGAGAAATAAAAAGGATATTGAGGACCATGAACAATATTGAAACAACTCCATTGTGTTGTTTCCACATTCTGAACACAAAGGCATTTTCCCATTATCATTTTTTGCTTTAACATATGTTCCTTTAACAATAATCTTTTCAACAATTTCAACATATTCATAATAATGATATGATATAATCATCACAAGTGTCCCATCCCACAATCTCATGATGGAAATCAAATGAAAATCATTCTTTTGTGAGTTTGTACATTTTGCACATGTATGTTGTGCATTTAAAACATGGATGATACACATATGAATAGGATGAAATGTTTCATGTGCAAAATGTATGAACCCATGAAATAATGATTTTAGCACAATTTACATCACCAAATTGTGGGATGTGAAGTTTGTGACGATGTGTATTGAAAATTCATTTAAATCTAAATTGACTTGAATTGGATTCAAATTCCTAATTTGGATTCAATTCAACTAAATTCAATTCAACAATTGGATTAAGTTCAATTAAATTAACATTCAATTGAAGATACATGAGATGCAAATGGATGGAAAAGGTATTGAAAATATACTTCTGAATATTGTGTTGGGAAAGAAAACTTTAAGCAAACACAAATCCAAAAGAACACAATTTTGTGTTTCTTCCCTTGGGAATGCACTAAACAAATTTTCGTTTGGAATTGTCCTACTAACAATGATGACTTATGACTTATGGAACCTAAAGTTGTCCTACTTAAACCAGTTTCAACAAATCTTATCCCCCTCCTAGTTCTAACACGAAGTGAAATTTCAAGCCACATTTAACAACATAAAAGAAAAACATATTTTTAATTTAAAAATATATATACCCCATCAAAATTCAACAAAACTTTTTTATCCCCTCCTAAGTTCCAAGTTGAACTTCCAACACTAACAAAACTTCAAGTCACATTTAATGCCCAAAAAAATTAACAATATATTTTTAATTAATAATAATTCCCATTTATGTGGAGGTCATTCAATGAAGGTCTTATTAGCAATGTTTTTTTGGGACAAATTTTTTTCTATTATCAAAAAGTGGTATTTTTTGGGGGTTTTCTTAGCGTAAATTCAACTAATTTTGATTTTTTTCGGGAATTGTTTTCCCAAATTGTTGATATCACAAAAGTTGAAAAGAAAAAACCCTTTTTAAAAGCTTGAAAAATCAACCTTTTTTCTTTAAGAAAAAAGATATTGCTATTTGTAAAACACCTATGTAGGTACCGGTGTTGGCCAAGTACCCTAATGGACCTAGTTACCCAAGCCTAATTCTGATCTAATTCTAAGAACCTAATTAAAACCAGGTCTCGGTTTTTGATTATGGTGGACCCAAAACTGCATTGTTAGGATCCGATTATTGAATTGGGTGGGAATTGAGCTACAAGCAAGGTAAGTTGTGTATAAAAACATTCATGGTTTTCTTACTTGTCACCTTGTTCATTCGTTAACTTTCTTTTTTGTTTTTGTTGTAGGGATGGTTGTGGTGATGGCAATGGTGGTGATGGTAAAATCTTCTTCTTGTGAGTTTTCTCATCCTTTTTATCACCTTGCTCATCATCTTTTTCCTCATGACTTTTGCTCCATTTATGTAATAACTCCAAAATATGGAACTTTTTTTCTATTTTTCAAAGGAGTTCATTTTTTGGTATAGCCAACTCACTAAGACCAAAAAATGGATTCTTTAAAAAGGACATGCAATTATTATTTTTTTGGCATTTTTTTTTCAAGTCCAGTTTGTAGTCTTGTAACTTGGCAGAAGACCGAAAGCTCACAAGACCAAAAAGTGTGCTCAATAAACACACACACACACACACACACAGGGAAGTTGTTAGCACTATCCCCAAGTTATGTGCACACCTTACAATTTGCACCTGCCTCATGGTGGGGCTCAAACCATTTTCCCTTCCAACTTCCCATCACATACATTAGAACAAAATGTTTCAGGTATCCCAAAATATTCAAATATATTTCAGAACTTCAAATACTTCACCTTCAACATCCAATGTTTATCATGGAGTAGTAGTTATTGTTGATTGATATTATTTACATCACCCCTAGGATCACCACCATGCCCACTCATATGGGTTCAAAGAACTCAATTTAACTCTTGCTCTCTCCACTGCATTGCACAAAAAAAGCAATGAATAAAACATTTCTTACAATCAAATGTTTCATTGCAAAACTCTCTCCATCCATTGTTGGATAGCCATGTCCACCCTACGATTGATCACCCAACACACGCAGTCATGAGGCTTTTCAAAAACAACTTTAATTTATTTGGACATGGGTTTTTTTAAAGGCAAATCATACACACAGAATATGTCATCAAAAAAGGAGAAAGAAAAAAGGATGGTGTGCCAACTCAGACTAGTTCTGAAAGAATATAATCCATGACAGCTAACATGGGCTTGGCAGTACCTACCATTCCACCAACCTAACACTAAGTCTAGTCTACACAGCTAATGGACTCGTTAGACATTCAGAAAGACTCTATTTTATTCACTTGGATTGTGTCTTCTACTGAGTAATAATCCACGGGAGTTACAAAAGGAGTTCTGAGTGCTAAGTCACACACCCTCTGTGTAATTCCATGATGACAGTGATAAGAGAATATAATGCCAAGAGTAATATGAAAGTCATCAGGATGAGCAATGAGAATATCCTTGGCATGCAGAACTTTGTGTAAATGATCATCCTTCTTACCTCAATGGGGAAGAAAATGCCAAGAATGTAACACCGCTTGCCCAGTCTGACATTGGACACATCCAGTCTTCAATTAGATTTCTTCATCCAGATCAACAGCATTTGCCAGACAAAACTTTAGGGCCAGCTGACTGATCTTGGATGAACTTGGGACTTCCAACTCTTTCCCCTTAGGAATGAAAACTTTCTCAGGCTTTTTTAAGAGCCTGGGTCTAATAGGGAAGAAAAAACAACAATGCATAAAACCTCAGATTCCAAGCTTAGGTTGTGTATTCAACATTTTTAGATAAATTAAGGCCTCTACTAAGAAACACAGCCAAGAAATTCAATTCTATGTAGTAAGCAGGGATCTTCAACAAAATATTCCACGTATTTGCAGAGAAAAGACAGATAAGACAGGTAAGACAAATGTTGACCCCACAACAAAAGAATACACTTCATGCACCTTCACTTTGATACCCAATGAGACTGTTATTAAAACCAGGAATCAACCAACCTGCTTGGCTTGAATGGAAGCCAAGGCAAAGAATATGAGTTTTGTACAGCTTGCAAATTCATTGTTCTCAAGGTGGATGGACCACTACCCAGTCTGGCATATAGCACAAATGCCATGTGCTTCTTCACCTCACACCTAAAAGCCACAAACTTCCTGCACAGCAACAAATCCCAAATGAGTGAAAACCATAAAACGAATGGTTGCATGAGAATCCCTCAAATGACCAAAGGTGCAAGAACTGAACCCATTGTAAATTTTCCTTTTCATCTCTACAACACTGCACCAGATCCCTAAACCCATGTTCAGACAATGAAGTCACAGTAAACCAGAAATATTCAGCAGGCCAATGTGCTGCTCACCATTTTGAAGAAAGCCGGTGATGCGAGCAGATATAGCTGCAGCAGGCATGTGAAACTGATAGGTGTTCTAACTCACTCAAGACACTGGTGTACAAAAATGCAGCTATGAACTTCATAGCTTCACAGACAATCAAAGCACTTCCACCATGATGCTTTCCCAATGTTGTACAGGACAGGAAGCATCTGGGACTAAGAAAAAAGAATGCAGCATGGGGCCAATACCCAGAATAAATTTAAAATGGCATTCTAATGAAGTATCTACTTAAATCCATCTCAATCTCTCTAACGTATTCATCACTAAAATTAAAGAGCTTCTTTCAGTTTCCATATTTCCACCACTGCCTGAATGGAAGGCTTTCCTTCCTGGACATAGTCAAAGCTGTACCCTTCTCCTGTGTGGTCCTCTCATCAAATTGCTCTCCTCTCAAATCCTGCAAAACCTGTCTGATCCACTTCTTCTTGTCGTCCAACCCAGCCAAGTGCACCATAAAATCTCCTCTGGCATGAACTCCTGCAGTCAAAAAAACACAGGAATTCAGTAATTGTGATGAGAATATCCCAGAAAGTGCTATAAATCCCAATCCAGCCCATATTTTTTCTTCACTATCAAAAACTCTCAGCCCAATACTCCAAGATTTCATACCATTTTTCTGTCTACAGAAGATCATCTAACATTACACCTATGAGATTGCAGAGAAAACCTCCACAATAGCACTTTGAAGATAATATGACAGTGAGTGCAGCCATAACCTTGTGAGATCCACTCACAAAGTGTCAGACCATCACCTTCATCATGAATAGCAGTGATGAGCTGCAATGACTCCCTACTGACTTCATCAGCTACCAGCAGTGAGTGCATAAGCAAATTTTGGGCAAGACCATTGTACAAGCATCTGCTTCCTGGGTTTCTAGAAGCAACAGAATGTTTGTCTAATATCAATTCAAAATGCATCAATAACCTTGCCAAACTGATTTGGTTGCAGTAAGCAGCCGATGGCAGCTCCTCCAGGAAGGTCTCCATAAGTTGGAGTTGAAGAGACATTGCATCCTTGGAATTCGTACATGCTGGTTTCTCTCATTTTCAGGCATGCTTCTGATGAGGTACTTGAGAGCACCGTTATCCCCACTTTTGGATTGCCCAAATGGCTTAACAAAGTCTGTCTGGTTCCACCAGCGGTCTAGAAACTGCCTGCTCCATTCTGAATTCCGGAAAAAGAACATGCCTGCACAATAGAGTATTTTAGCAAGCTTGAAGACAGCCTGATGGCAATTGAAGTGTCTCCAGAGTCCTTGCTATTTTACAAAAACTGGAGCAGGGAAACAGAAATGTACCTGCATTCACACCTGTCACATCCTCAGAGACAATGAAATCCGGCATGTTGTCAAACTCTGCATCTCCCACAACCGAGTATATAATATCCTCCTGTGGCAATACAAACACAACAAGTTCTTGGGTTCGATTCTTGGAATGAGTCAGATGCTCAAAATGCTCAAGTCACTTGTCTCCTTGGATAAAACACCAACTACTTCCTTCTGTCACAAGAGTAGCAAACATAAAGAAATAAACTGCTGTTTTGAGGTTTTGGACTCACCAGTGCTATTGTGGGGTTGGTTATCACAGAGTCCTGTAACAACAATAAGAAGTTCACCACAGAAAAAATCTCAATTAGTGTGTTGACATTTGTTTTCAAACCTAATAAGAAGTTGCTGACTCTTGTGTAACATCTTCAGCTAAACAACCCCTCTAGTCCTTGAGACAGACATGCCACAATGCAATAATGTAGAACATCCAGATTGATCAAAATTACATTTCACATAGGTACAAATGATGCTTGACTCAAGAACTCCACCTTATGGTTGGAAAAGGAAAATCCCTCACTGTGTTCTATCATAACAATGCTGGCAACATCAATAAAAGAACTGAAGGTCACAGAGCCTGCATTGTAGAAGAAGAAGGGAAGGGCTGGGAGAACATACTGCATCATTCCAGAAAACCCAATCGTAGGCAGATAAGTGTGTCTTAACAGCCAGAATCTTGCTCCAGCTTGGAGGCCTGTCCTTATCAAGAGTGCCACTGGCATCGATGAATTGGTAGCCGTGTCTCTCAACATACCTCTTCCTGTTTGGGGTGATCAACTCCATCATTCCTTCAAAAGATCGTTGTGGAATGGTTGTCAAGCCATCTGAGCATGTGACCAATGCAAACCTGTTGTGATGTGGATGATGCTGATGATACTGATTCTTGTTGTTGTATGGCCAGCTCTTTCTCAGCTCTATACATTGCCTTCCCAGCTCATTGGCTCTTGTCAGCAACAATCCAGGGCCATAGAAACAGAGGAAACACAGCAGCAACAGGCTCCCGATCAGCAATAAGAGAGCTCGCAGCAGTCTTACCGATGAGCTCCACCAGTATCTGAACTCCGTGTCTTCCTTCCACGATGATTCCAAACAATGCAGAGCCGCCATAGGGATAACGCTCCGTTCAAGACTGTGCGAGAAACGATCCCCTGAAATCACGTCGCTGGTTAAGGAAAACGGATCACTGACAGAATCGCATGCACAATAATGATGATGATGATGATGAGAATGATGTTTCCGCTCTTCCTCTGTCACTTTGTATCCTCTTTCTCTAAAATGCTTTCCGTTTGTTGCAACGATAATGCAGAGTACAGATTTGCAGAAAACCGGAAGAGAGGAAGAAGAAAAAGCTTACTTATAGCATCATGAAGAAGCTCGCAACAAACGCCAAGAGATAGGTATATTGTGCACAACACATCAACAGTTTTTCTCCTCCTTCCGATGCTCTTCTTTCACCGCTTTTCTTGATTTCTTTTGCCGTAGTACTTGGAGACGGTAGCCAGTCGAACGAAGAAGTTCATCAGGCAACGACAACAACTTCTTCTTCTTCTCGTCTGTCTGTCTGTCTGTCTGTCTGGAGGAAGAAGACGACGACGGAAGAAGAAGAAGAAAAACAACAACAACAAAAATCTTCCACAAAGTAAGCACAAAAATCCAAGCACTTTCTTTCCTTCGTTTTGCAAAGTTTCTGAAAACCAAACCGACGGCAGAAACGCACTACTGAAAATGCAGAAAAATGCAGACAACTCCAGCTTCCTCCTCCTCCTCCCACTCTCTCCTCGCAATGAAACCAGCCCAAAAAACAAAAAAACAAAAGCCCACTAAATCTGGAACAAGAACTACATTCTCATACATCAACAAAACACAATTTTTAAAAATGAAAAAAAGAAGAAATAAAATCCAAGAATCTGCCAAGGAAGACAGATCTCGCCTTCCTGCGACCGTCCGTACTTTGTTCCTGATTTCTCGTGTGTGCGGGTGGGTTTGCGAACACAAGAGACGCGCAAGCGCGCGGGGACGCACACGCGCGCAAAAGGACAGAAACGAGATCATCGGTCGCGCGGCGTGTTGCAACGGTAGTGTCGGGACTAGACTTTCCCCTAGTTTCCGACCTTCTCACCTACCCTACGTACCCACCTACTTTCCTACCTACCTACCTTTCAAATTAGTTTTCCTACCTTATTTTACCTCCTATACCTATGAATAAGCCTACAATCATAGGCCCCTATAGGTACCTACAAATTAGTAGGCACCCACTATAGGGCTAGCTAGCTAGCTAGGCATCATGGGGTCACCCGGAAAGCATGTATAGGTCCTATACAAGGGTAGTGCTGGGACTTCACTTTCCCCTAGTTTCTAACCTTATCACCTACCTATGTACCTACCTACCTATCTACCTTTCTGGCTACTTTTCCTACCTTCTCTTACCTCCTGTACCTATGAACAAGCCTACAATCATAGGCCCTGATAGGTATCTACAAATTAGTAGACACCTATGGTAGGGCTAGGTAGGTAGGAACCAGGGGGGTCACCTGGAAGGCCTATACGTAGGTGCTAGCCGATATTTTGAAGGCCCGTTTCGTAGACCCTTTACTTTGTACTGTACTTAGTATGTTACTAGCTTTTTAGGTGGTACCTACCTACTAGATATTCTAGTCTCAGAATAACATTCCTCGTGACCTATAATTAATTAATTAATTAATTAATTAAAATTATTTTATTAGTTTATTATTTACTTTATTTACTTTATTTATATGTAATCATGATTTAGGAGAGATTCTGGCTAGAAATAATAATATGACCTACAAAGTTCCTAACGATGTGGCAGAATCTGTCTTGTGGCTGTAATGCCCTGCTCCCAGGCTGTAAATGCCTACTTGTAGGTGTAAGGATCCCAAGGAGTAGGTGTAGGAACCGTCCCCTCCAACTCCTCATGATCTATCCAGGTACCCACCTTCTTGTCAGATTTGGTAGAAATTAATTTTTAAAATCAGATGAAGAGAATTCTCAGAAATTTCCTTAAGAATTTTGATGAATTATATTAAAATTTGTAATCTGTATACATGATTTTTTTTTTTAAAGTTTTAAATTGGAGCAATGAAAATGTGAAAATTGGTCCATGTTATCTTATTACATTTTA
>Ga0116227_10001715_pt1 | contig 49494 bp, 36 predicted proteins | sample S1TSphgellanicum_FD_89693 | JGI IMG/M metagenome (GOLD analysis project Ga0116227, IMG submission 89693) | Host-associated microbial communities from peat moss isolated from Minnesota, USA - S1T2_Fb - Sphagnum magellanicum MG | ecosystem: Host-associated > Plants > Peat moss > Unclassified...
ATCTTTGTCATCCATGGAGCTAACTCTGGGTACTTAAGAGAGAGTGTTGTACTTGGTGCAATAATGGACACCACTCCATTTCCCATTCTTCAGCCTTTTGGCCAGCAGCTTCAGGTATGATCCCAGGTTTAACTTGTGTGGATGTCCACATATTTCAAGGTTTGATCCTTTCTCTGGACCTCTTCTTAGTTGTGTTGCTGACCTATTCTCACATGCTCTGTATATGACATGCTTTTCTGCAGTATCGATTGAACCTACACTGCTACTATCAAGAGGAAGGTGAAATGGGTACAGGAGGTTCTCCTATGCACACTTCAGTGCTTCTTGCCAACCTACATGCATTTGAGTTCTGGCAGCGGACATTCAAGGTGGGCCTGCCTTGCTGAATACGTATATGAACCTGTTTCACATTGTCTGTTGGACAGGTTCCTGTCAGGCCAGAAATAGCCCAAGGTGAGATGTAAAGTGAGGAAAACCTCTCCATGGAGAAGAATGTCAATGAGAAATAGAGGGCGATCTAGAGCTCTCTGTGATCAATCAAAGTTCATGCACCCAGTTAATTTGCTACAAGCCAGAATAATCTGGTAGAAGAACCAGGTCTGAAGAACAGGGCCCCTCTGTTGCTAGCATTGTGAGTTAATATAATTGAAGTCCTCATATGCAGGACAAACATCGATTGGACAACTTGGAAAACCTTGTACAAAAATCAAGAAACAAAAATCAGGCGTCTTCCAAGATTGAATGGGGAGCATTGGAAGTGGATGAAGTGGAGAGAAATTGGTGTCTTCATCATAGTCTCTCATTGTCAGCACTTCATGCTGTTGCTGAGACAGGCAAGTCCATTTTGGGGGAATAATTGGGAGCTATTGCTAGAGGTTCATGGGCACATTCTGTGTCTTTTGCATTGTAACTGGGTTGGTTGCTTGGTATGCTGATGTAATTCTTGAGTAGTTCTTCTATAGTCCAGAAACATCTATCATAAGCACATGTGTTCATGGGCCTGGAAAGCTTAAACTCAACTATGTCACTTTTATGGTACACTATCTCATCATGTTTCAATTATGTGTGGCCAAACATGTTTGCAGCGGATGTAATGAAGGAAATTATGCATCGGTTCAGACCAGAGTTTATGCATCTAGTCTCCGGTCCACCAGCATACTATGTGACTGAGGGTAATAGCCATAGCTGCATGGTGCAATCCAAACTTCAAGGACCTAGAGTTAGTTATCTCTCAGTGGATGGGAGCAACTTTACCAAGGATGAGGAATGCCAGACTTGTGGAGGACTGCCTTTTGTACAGTCAGGGGTATTTCGCAGAACTGAGGATGAAAAGAAATTGATGACACTTGCAAAGAAAGTGAGTTCCATCTTCTACCTCTACCCTTAGTGTCAACATATACAAAATATTTCCTTTAGCTGTGAGGGGTATGATGGATTGCACATTCACTGGTTTGATAGATTCATCCACTGGTAATCTCAGGTCTCATGGAGGGATGTGCAGCCCACTAAATTGCTGGAGCAAGAAGATTTAACTTTGAGCAAAAGACCTCAGTGTAAGTTCTATATTCTTGGAACTTGCACCCGAGGTACCAGCTGTCCCTTCTCCCACTCATCTTCAGCGAGGCGCGAACATTGCCGCTACTTCATGTCTCCCACTGTAAGTCAGTTTGTGTAGTTCTTCTGTGATGGTGAAAGTCTGTTGAAATGTTAAGTTCAAGCTAACAATTTCTGCAAGTTCTAGTTCAGAATTGTTTTATCACCCCTTCTGCTCAGGCATGTTCAGTGCTTGGTTGCAGGGTTGTCGTTATGGCAACAGCTGCGCATATTTGCATGAGGTGATACAGGGAGCTGATTTCCTATCAGATAACTGTGCTGTTGAGTTTGAGGAAGTCATTCCATCAACACAAGCTTTGATCAACCTTATTCCTTCTAATACAGCCTACTGCAATGGCTTTCTGTATAAGGAGAGGTTTCAGATTCTATTGCTAGGAGAGGGGGATTTCTCATTTGCTCAGAGCCTGGCAGACCATGTTGAACCAACCAGAATCATTGCAACATCACTAGACGAAAAGGAGAATGCCCTATTAAAGATGCCCTCTCTGCAAAGACGGCTCCATCAACTTTTGGATGTTGGAGTCCATGTGAAATGGGGCATTGATGCAACAAATCTGTTGGGTCAAGGCTCAGCTGGTGACCTGGATGGTGGGAGCAAGAAAAATGTACAGTGTGCTGTGCCATGGGACTGTGTGGGCTCCATCATGTGGAACTTTCCATTCTTGGGCATTGATGAAGATCTTGAAGTTCACAGACAGCTTATGCTTGACTTTTTTGCCTCAGCTGCAGTAACTCTTTTCACAAGAAAAAGGGAGGGGATCCGTGTTTTCCTCACGTTATGCAATAACCAGTATTGCCGCTGGCAGGTGAGTCTCAATGTGTGAGGCTAATTCTTGAAGTAAAATGGAGCAGCAATTTATTAGCATGTGTAAGCAAAGCATTATAATATACAGGACTTGGGGATGATCTCTGAAGCATTGCTGCTGCAACAGGTGGAGCGGGCTGCCAGGGAATGGTTCTTTTTCCTTGAATGCTCTATTCCTTTTGACACACATACATTTGGGTCCTACAGGCCCATTCGCAATAATTTAGAGGTAACTCTTTATAAACTATTCATTGTACATATTTTAGCTGTGATCTTGTAGCATGTATGCGGCAGGTCTTATGCACAGCCAGATGCAGGGGATTGAAGGGTAGTCTTTGTGAATAGCTCTCTCCAGAACTCACTGAGGGTGTCGCCAACTGTGAACTCCATATCTTAGAGGGTGACTTACACTGCAAGTACTAAGCACATCTGAGAGTGATCCAAATCTTGAGGCAAAACAACCACCAACTTCACCTAACATGATATTCTAGAATATACAGGGAAGTCTGAGATCTTCACTGGAATGAGAGCTCAGAGCTTTCAGAATTTCAAGACCAGGGAAGTAATTGCCTGCTCTTTGGAGTCCCTTTTCTTTGTTGGACGACTCCGTGCCTGAAAGTTGTTGTGTATTTTGTGCATGTGATCAACACATCACAAAATACAGTCTTTTGAATACAATATCTCATCAAAAGTAGCAACTTGTCTTAACACTATTCAGAAAGATATGGCTTGTGTCTGGCTAGTTGCACGGAACCTACCTGATTTCAGAGCAGGTCTGATGTCAATAGAAGATTCACAGTAGGGATGACCATGGATATGAGAGGGTAGACCCAAAGTTGTAAGCTGCTACATAAGCCTTTCCTTCCTGCTTACATTTCATGATGCTATTTTGGTTGTGGATGCAGTCACATTTTCCAGCTGAAAAAGCAGTGGTGTATGTATTTGGGCTCTACCCAGTCTGTGAGGTCTCCCTCAATACTCGTTTGGAGAACATGTTAGCTGTGGCAACATAACCTTGGTGAAAATTTGACACATTTTCCTTGTTACTAATTATTTTGAGGGTAGGCTTCTTGGTACTCTTATCTGTTTGCTGAGTCAGTTATGAATGCCGTTTGAAAGTTCTTGGGTGTATACTGTGACTGCATTCAATGTGCACTTGCATGCTTAAAGCAATAAAAAAGACACTATTCTATGTTAAATTGGATAAAGGATGAGTGTTGAGTGCCCCAAGCGGCAAGATTTTCTGCAGACCTTTCTTGTGATGTATTATTATGGGAATTTTGTTTGTGGGGTCTCGATTCGCTTGACAAACTACTTGGTGGGCCCTCACAGAAAGTGAGATGGGAGATGGCAACATTGAATTGAGAACCAAGATCAGTTTAAGGTAATCCTCTTTTCCAGTTAATCCATTCCTTGCAGTTAGAACATGTGGCAAAGAAAGAACGAAAGTTGGAAGGCCCCTTATGGTTTTGGTGCACGACTACATTTGATCAGACTTTTGTTCATCATTCTCCTTGGCTAGCTTATAGTACATTGAGAAAATCTGATGCAAGACTGATGCTCTACTATGGTGGTCTGAACAACTTGTCCTCCTCTTGCCTACATGTTCTCATTCCTTGCAGTGATGTCTTTTGATCTCTGCACAGGTATATTTCCTACATTATGAGAAGTTAAGCTGATGTCATGCCATGATCTGTAGAATGGACATTGGCTCTGCAACAATCTTATACCTTGGGAACTTGGAACTCACTTGTCAGTTTTCTATGCATAAAGCTAGCAAGTTTGTTTTGAATAGAGTCTACTGGAATGAAATGCTGAGAGCATCTCAAACCTGACCCTCTGTTGTGGGCCTCTATTTGTATAAATGTAGCAGTGTTTCCCCATCCAAAAAAGTGGAGTGTACTGACTCTTTAGAGGGTACTGTATCTTGAGCACATGCACATTCCCAAACTCGGTCTTGTGCCTTTTGATGGCCTACTGTACCTAGACTTCTTTATTGAACATTTATTTACTTCAGAATGTTTGGCAGTTTGAAATTTAATTTGCTAAAGTTTCTTCTACTGAGCAATAAGCAAGCAAAGTAGCTGTTGTTTTCATATTAGTACCCAATGGTTGGGATGAGATTTACAATTTCAACAAATATCAGTATCAACCAGTGAAGATCAAGTGATCAAATGGGATGACCTGTAGACTTGGAGCCAGATCTTTTAAAATCTAAGCTAGGGAACTGATGGTATTTAGCTTCATCAGAGGAGTTTCTTGTCCCAATCACCAAGCTGGAAAACCTCAAAATCTGTTCAATGCTCCCAGCCATCTTTCAATTTCACTACCTGGCTGCTCACCTTGGAATAATTCTGTTCAAGAAAATTCAGCCTGTTTGGATCTTGTTACCTATTTTTTCAGTTTTCTATTCAAGAGTTGGGAGGAAATAATTGGCATATCCAAGATGTGTTGTGACTTGCCACTCTTCCTATTTCAAGTTTGTTAAAACGTTTTTTGTTTGGCAAAACTATGGCTTAGCCTAAAACCGTAAGATATGGGGCACACAGAACAATCAATTGCAAAGATGAGTATTTACGGATAGAGGGTCATGCTGCAGATTTCTACATTGAACATAAGTTGTTTACTTGAGTAATAATGAAACAGTTCATTTGGCAACTGAAAAACTTGAATATGAAAAAAAGATGTACCCATGCCAAAAAAATTCCTGTAGCTACTCTTGAAAGATGCAGCCCATCTTTGTGTTGGTATTCAAGCTCTTTGTTCTTCAATGAGGCTTTTGTTTCTTCCCATACAAGCAGGTATTCTTGTTTTTAAATAGAACCTTCCATGCATCATTTTCACAAAGCAGGAAATGAAGTGCTGCTAAGTTGCTTTAGCAATGGAATGAAATGGTTTGAACTAACCATGCAGCAATGATTTTGCCAATCATTTGGAGGATGGTTTCATCACAGGTGTGTTGGAATTGGATGCTATAGTTGCCATACCCAGATCACATGTGACATACCACATGAGTCAGGAACCATTCACCTATTTAAAATTTCCACAGAGAAAGTTTGTAGGTAGAAACACAATTTTTCATCCAGCATGCCAAATGACCACACCTGCACATTTTGTTTACAGGCCATCTTCATAGAAATTCTCTTGTGGGATTGATAACCAATCAGTTCAAAATCATCAGCTGTAAAGTCATCATTATTGATCTGTGTAGGCTTGATCCATAAAACCTTTCAACAAACACAGACAACTCAAATAGCTTCAGGGCACTACTAGCACATAGCTTCCATTTTGCAGGCTTATAAGGTCCATTTCTGGTCTACATAGCATGGATGAGCAATAAATATTTCCACTACTTATCTATAAAATAGCAGAGCAATCTCCACAACAATTTGAAGGTGGCACAACAATGAGTGCATTCATAACCTCATGAGAGTCACTCACAAAGTGTCAGACTATCATCATTATCATAAATAGCAGTGACCACCCACTGCTTTGTCAGCTCCCAAGAGTGGGTGTAGATAAGTATATAACAGTATGCCCAAAATCTGGACAAACCATTGTCCAGAATCTGGGTCCTCAGTTTTGTTGCATTTACAGAAGCAATGGGAAGACTTGGTCACAATGTTGGCTAGCACTCAAGAGACATAGCCAATCAAAAAAGTCAATAGTATCCTCAATGCTCATTCAAACAGCAACAAGCTTTTGAGGGTAACTTCATTTCATTTTAGCTTGTCCCTCTGAATGCAAGCATTTGATCCAAAGGCATAGAGAGGCCTACATAAAGGGTATTTTCAATACATTGACATATCTATTAGATTGCAGAGAAAACTCCACAATAATGTCTTGAAGGTAACAATTGTGTCAGTCAAGCCAAACCAACTAACACAACACCCTAATGAGCATCACTTTAATCATGAATAGCTGTGACTAGCTGCTGTCACTCCCCACTGACTTCATCAGCTCCCAATGGTGAGTCTAGAAAAGAATATAATAATCTGCCTGAAATTACAGGCAAACACTCACAGAAAAAATTTCATTCTGAATTTTGTCACATTTCCAGAAGCAAGAAGACTCAGCCATGATGTGGGCTACCCTCAGGAAATCATACATGTCCAGAATGATCAGGAATGTGTGGATATTTTAGTACCACACAGAAAACTTGCACCTATACATCATAATGGCAGTCTGCAATGGACTTCCAGCATATCATCCTTGTAACTCTTTCTGATCCAGAACTAAACAAAATACTAAAGTGAAAAATGGAACCAAAAACCCACTGGGAGTCAAGCGCATCAAAAGTAGATTGGGCAATTTCAGCAAGAAGAAGAAACTCACAGGAAAAGTCTTGGGTGGGTTCTTTGTTGTTCTTGGAGAGGTTCCACATGATTTTTGTATACATGTGCATCTCCCAGCATATGAACAAACTCACCTGGCACCAAACCTGGCGTAAAAGAAAGAACAGGCCACTTACCAGTAAAAGATACCAGCCACTTTGATAATTCTCAATCACTGACCACATATCTCTAGATGGAAATGTAAGATCTGGGCCACATTCAAGATTTCTTCTCACATCATAAGCTTTCTCAAAGTTCACTTCAATAGGAGAATGTGTACTTGTGCTCTGGAAATGAAGGCAAAGTCAAACAAAATGATCACTGTAGGTCAGCAATCTAAATTGCTATTTCAAAAATTAATACCAACATGAGGGCTTGGTAAATGAGAATAGAATTAAAGAACACGCCACAAACATGAGCAATACGACAGGTGAGTAAAGCATATGAAGCACTGCTAAAAGGCAGTCCCAGACCCATATCACCAGACTGTTGATACATCTGGCATGAAAGCTCTCTATTCACAATTTAGAACTGCACCTAAGAGTATCCACATAGAAGTAGTTACATGCGACTTTTTCATTTCCAAGCTTAACCCAAGTGATCTTACAGCAGATCAAACACCATTCCCCCCAGCAAGAAATGACTTTGATTTCATGAACTGCAGCCTGTACATTTAGGCCTTGATATGAAGTTCACCAACCAACTTACCTGAGCAAACATGTGGCAGGGTGGAAGAGCCATTAGCTGGACATGAGCTGGGTTCCATACTGACAGTATGATGTGCCTGTCATCCAGCTTTGTCCACATTTTATGAATAACATCAGCCAGCTGGTCAAAAGCCTGGCCTCTGTAGTCAGCATGCCTGTCTGTGGATCCATTCTGAGGTACTCCTCAATAGAGCATTCAAATATCAATCTCAAGGAAACATCAATACATCCCACTTTAAAATTGGCAACCTCTCACAACACAATTGCACTGTGAGATAAACTCCAATCATGCATAATCCTCTGTGAAATAGGCATCAATTTGGTCCTCCTAACCAGCTACTTGCCTAGAATGTTTAGATTGTCCAGTCTGACATAAAAAGCATGGTTCATCTCTGCCATTCTATTTGAATCAGATTAGCTCACAGTGGCAGACATGCCTCAGATGTCCAGTGATGATTTAGCAAGACAACAGCAAACAATTAGGCCTAAACTCAGTTTTGTTAGTTTATGTTGTGAACCAGAATTGCACACTACCTTGCTCCAAAGTGACACCAGTGAAACTCATACACAGGGCCCAGATCACCTTCCTCCCTCTCTTTCAGCCCAGACTGAAATTCCAAATACACACCAATCAGCAACAATCAGATGGACACAAAATTGTGGGTTACAAACCTCATGCTTCTTGTGTACAGCACATGAATAAAGCAGTCAAGTCACATTTCTTTGGACTAGCCCACAGACAATACCCAAAACCAGAGACACTCACTTGTAACTTAGAGAAATGTAACAGGGGTCATGCCATGCCATCTGATGGAAACTGTTATGGCTGCCAAGAGACTTGCAGGGGCAAATATACTGGGATGTCAGTAATGGAGGACATATCATCAGTATATCAATTCACGGGACACACAGAAGGACACACCTATCAAGATAGGATCATGAAGCATTGCCATCCCAAATATGTATGCCTGTCTCTTGTAGAACCTGCCCAGTCACGTGGAAGCACTCATAAGTCTATTGAAGGGAAAACACACTATGCACCAAAAAGGCTGTCATCACATGAAGTCACACACAAAAGTTTATTAAGAGCATAGCAGAAGGAGAACCTACATACCTTTGCATTGGTGGAGCCACTAATAAACCACAGCAGTTCTTCCACTACCCTATGCCTGAACACATTCTGCACACAAACATAAAGCTGATGTTAAGCATTGCAACCCATGGACACTGCTCCTGAAAGTTCATGAGGTGGTACTGAGTGGGTTTATAGGGCGATACAGCATACTTGCAGAGAAGCACAATACTTGATAGAAAAGAGGGTAGAATGAGTACAGGGAATGGGACAAGTTTGTACCTTTCTAGTAAGTAATGGAAATGTTTTCTGAAGATTGAACCTCATCTGCAGCTCCAATTCAGAACCGTGAAAAAAAAAGGGAGCTAGAGAAGTTATGATGAGACAGAGACAGTCTGATAGACAGAGTTCCTCCTGACAGCCAAACTTGGAGAGTGTTCCTGTGCCTGTGCAGTCACCTTTCTCAGAGATCCATTGACAATGATATCATCAATCAGTTTGAGATATTGGTGCTCATTGTGACTTTCTTGTATGAATGTGGGCAACTTCTGGACACTGCTGCAAGCTGCCACCTTCTTCTTCTTCTTCTCCTCTTTTTGTATTTGGAAGTGCAGGTTCACTGATTCCATTCTCACAACAATGGGAAAAGAATCGGCCTCACAGCACCGTCTTACTAAGTCACAAAGCTGAATCAGAAGCCATTTTACACCACAGGAAAGGAGGAAGACCGTACTTGGAACAGATTCACATCCACAGCAGCCATGAATGTGTCACAATTAAAGCTGCTCTTGATCTCTGTCAGGTGGACAGCATCACACAGAGGAGAATTCACGGCTTCCCTGCATGATGCCATTTCACATAATACAATAAGAATCTCAATGCTCGTTGCAGATTGATGATGCTCATGGATTGGAGGGAAGAAGAAGACGACACAGGACAAGCAAGAGGGAGATACAGTAGTGGGTACATACAAAGAAAGCTGAGAAAACGCAAAGAGGTCAGTCTCAAGGTTTGTCACTGACCTGTAGACTTGGCCACCGCGGATGACAAACACGAAATTGATATCTGAAGACAGAGGTGTTGCGGCAAGCAATGCAAGAGCAGCGTCGAAGAGATTATTATCAAAGCTGCTGTTCTTTGCACTCCTGCTGCTGCTCTGCACCACATTGAATCGCCCACGCAGCGGCCGCAACTTCTCAGGGATGAACTCCGATGTGCGTCGACCCATCACGACGGCATTCTTCTTGGACGGGGAGTTGTCGTGGAGGTCACATTCTTGAAGAATTTTATATCCTTGGACAACTTCCATGGCAACTGTCCGTTTTTCCCGATCCCCTCACGCTCGCGAGTCGCAGCTACGACAATCTGAAACGACCTCCGAGGCTCTTGAACTGCAGCGCCGCCGCCGCCGCCACCAGGCAGGAACAGAACGCCTGCGGCAAAGGTGAAAAGAGATCTTCTTACAAATGCAAAAGAGGAAAAAAACTGTAGGTACCTTATCATCTTGTCCGTGGCCATTCAGGTTTCGACTCCTCTCTCTCTCTCGCTCGCTGACACTTGCCTGCCAGCACGCTCGCTTGTCTGTCTGTCTGTCTATCCTCTCTCTCTCTCTCTCTCTCTCTCTCTCTCTCTGTGTCTGTGCTTCTTCAGCTTCTCAGGACTCTTATGGCGCACCCGCTTCGTTCTTTCTTCAAACAGTACATGCATTGTGGGAGAGTCTTGCAATGGCTGCTGCCTTTCTAGCACCACCCATCACCCGGGTTTCTATTACCATGACTTCCGTGCCATCGTCTATGATGGGTGGCGCCGTAAGGAGGAGATCAACCCCACAGCAGCAACGATGCTACACTCCGCATTCTTCGTCTCCTCCTCGTCCGTCGAAAACCATTTCTTCCTCAGGTCAGCAATACAATTCTCGCTTATTCGACCTGTGTTCCTGTTTTCCTGTATCTGTGGAATTGTTGGGGCGTCTTCGTATTCTCTTGCTGAATGCCGCAATGTCAAACGACAAAAAAGAATCCGGGAAGTTTATAACTGCAGAATGGATGTTGTGAGCTGCTAGCCGGGAAGATCACCACTGAGTCTTTCTTCCTTCCTTCCCAATGCTTCCAGAAATGAAATGAAACTCAGGTCACAAACCCTTTGTGGGCTGATGAAGTCATCAATGGGGAATTGTGGGTGGCAGCAACTCTCGCTGCATTTCATGATGAAGGTGATGGTCTGATGATCCTTTGAGTGCCACTCACAAGGTTATGACCGCACTAAATTCTTGATGTGGGTTGGTTTTGGTTTGCAGCATCTGACACAAAGCCTTCAAACCGTTCTTGTTAAAAAAAAATTCTCTGCAATCTCATGCATGTGAGCTTGTCCAGGAGGGGGAAAGGTTTTTGATGTTGGGTTTTGTTCCCAGGAGGAGCTTATGGGGAGATTTATGTCAGGTTTGGGGTTTAGGGTTTAGTCAATGGGAGTTGCAGATGGTAGCAACGCTCACTGCATTTCATGATGAAGTTCTGATGATATTTTGTGAGTGGAGTGACACTCACAAGGTTATGACTGCACTCATTCTTGACATGGGTTGGTTTTGGTTTTGTTGGATCTGACACAAAGCTTTTTACCTTCAAAGTGTCTTGTTGAATTATTTTTCTCTGCAATCTCATACATATGAGCTCGTCCAGGAGGGGAAAATCCTTGGGTTTTTTATGTTGGATTTTGTTGCCAGGAGGAGCTTATGGGGTGATTTATGTCGGGAGTAAGTATGGTGGCCCACATTGTAGAATTGGCAACAATACTTTGTATGTAATTGGAAACCAGAGGTGCTTCCGAATTTGCTGCCACCGGAACAAAGAAGCAGAGGTGCAGAGGAAGAGCGGCACAGGTCAAAGGGGAAATTCAACTGGTCAGAATTCTACAAGCTTTGTGGGCAGTTTGCTAGAGAAGGTCCTTGGTACCTACCTCAAGTCTCAGGTTGTGTATTTGATCCACTCTTCCTTTTCAGCTACCCATTGATGTGCACATTTTGAAAAGGATATTCATCACTGTGATTCTTTCATGCAATTCCTGTTGTGTGTCATTAAACTTTTAAGTCTTTGAACTTTTACCTTGCTGAATTTCCAGGAATTCTCAAGAGGTGCTCTTAGTGACATTTCCATAAATCTGTAAATCTAGAACTTCTTAGTTTAATGATCTGCACTAGATTCACTTGTGAATGGGAGGTTTTCCGCATTGTATTGAACATAACCACATGCTCCACTGGTGGTGCCAACTATCTGAACTCTCTGACTTACATTAGTGTCCAGAGCAAGGTAACTCCTATTGTTCCCTTGAACCTTGGCCAATGATTGAGATGAGGAATACCATAGTCTGAACTCCCCTTCTTATCCTAGACCTGTCCAATATCCTCAACCAGAGGTTGGAGCATGAAAGGAGACCCTCAAGCCCATGCTGTTGGAGCCTCATTTACATGTTGCTCCAATACTGAAAATGTTGACATGACCAGAGGAACCTGGCTTGCATGCACTTAGCCTGTCTGTTGTGTGCAGCTTGATGAATGTGGAGATCTTGATGTGATTGTTCAAGGCAGCAATTGGGAGCTTTTGTCAGGCAAAGTTAGGGATGTTCAGGTTTCTGCCACAAATGCAATCTACAAGGTATGCTTCAATTTCTGTTTCCATGCTTTCTTCTCTCTTGAGTGGTAGCTGACATCAGGACTGAGTCATCCTGTTGCTTCCAGAAATGCAACAGAAATCCAGGATGCAGACTTTCTAGAATGGTCTGCCCAAAGGTCTGGGCTGATTATTGTATACTTATCCACACCCACTGTCAGGAGCTGATGAAGTCAGTGGTAGTCATGGCAGCTTGTCACTGCTATTCATGATGAAGTTTATGAATGCATTCATTGTCATATTACCTCAAATTTTTGTTGTCGAGAATCCTCTGCAATTTCATATATATATATATATATGCATTCTTCTCACTATGGGTTTGGCTGGGGAGTTGATGAGTTTGTTCACCTATCATGCATATGGCTGAGTTTGTTAACCCATCAATTTCATGCTCTGAGCTAATTGGGTTTGTACATGTGACTTTTTCTTGTACAGGGAGTATTCTTGACAGAGGTGGATCTGACAGCTTCAAGAGTTGTTGTTAAACCTGGAAGAAAAAGGTTTGATTTCAGTAATGATTCAACTCAACTTGTCTGCTGTGATCTCTCTTGTTGTTAGTGTCAAATGTGAGGATCTTTCCTGGCCTGTCTGTTCCATGTTCCACAATTCTTTTTGCAAGCACTGGAAGTTGATTATTTTTGTGATGAATGTTGTGTGTGATAGGCTGTTGCAGAAGCCTTTTCTAGTCAATGCTCAAATCCGAGTGCAAGAAGAACATCTTAATGCCAGGTCCTTCAACTCAAGTCCCTGCATTCTGAAAGTTGGATAATTAAAACTGGCTTTTGTAACTATTTATTTGTTGGTTACTTCAATCTTCTGCTGTGTACTCATGTAGAATGACTCTGTTCTTGGAAATGGCAGTCTTGCCAGCCCCCTTTTTTCTAGGTCTCTCAAAAAGATGTTTCCGAGGAAACCTTCAACATTGAATGTTCAATTTGAGGATGGGAACTTACGATTCTCATCTTCAGACCATCTCTCCACTGGATATGGACAAGCTGAGTTCCCAATTACATTGCGTATTGATGTGGAGAAGGGTGGGGAGATACTTTCAGTTGATTCTGTAAGTGGTACAACTATTCAGAAGACTTTCAAAGTGGGACCAGAAGTCAGAATCACAGAGTTTCGAGTTGATGACTCTTGGATGCAACTAAAAGGTGACTTTCTCATTACTCCTTGACTCATTGCAAGCTCCAATTCGGTGTCATCTTTGTCCCAAGCTTCTGCAAATGTCTGAGGACCCTTTGTTTCTCAAGTTCTTTTTCTTGGGGTCATTGATTCAAGTTGAAGAGATGAAAGAAAGATGGTCCCATGAACAAAAAAGTGGTCCAGACTCCCCGTAGAGGCCAATGACAATTTGTGTTCCTCTAAAGCTCTGGACACTGCTCCTGTATAGTATCCCTTGGATCAATAATTTCATGACCATGTGTAATGAAAGATTGATTGACATTTATGGGATGCCAATAGAGTAGGATTGAAAATCTCAATTTGTTTGGGTTATACATATTTATTTGTGTATCAAAAGAATTCATGTGGTGCAACGCAAATGCTGGTGTTAAAGGCTCAATTTGTTTGGTTTATAGTTTATGCATGTATGACGGATGTAGACCATCCATAGACTTCCCTTTTTGTTGGTCCTCCTCTCCTCCACGGTTTTCTCTAAATTGCTAACATGTTTTACCTTTCCAAGGATTGTCTTCTTCCGCTTTGTCTCCCATTAACTACTTTGTCCCATTTGATTGAAGAAAAAAAATCAGCTTCTCAAAATGTTCCATATGATGAAATTTGAAATCTCTATCAAGATCATTTGATTGGCATTATCCTTCTCCATGATAAAATGTCCTTTTGCAATATAGACAAATTATCCATTGCTTATAGGATTGTGTTTTTTAAATGATGGAAATGCCAATTCCTTTGAATTCATATATCCCTACAATAGGGACATTGTTGATCAACTCTCCAAGGAGTACCTAGGGTTCTTACTATTAATTTTTTTTCCCACAAAATCACAATGCATAGTGGTGGAAAGTAATGAAGGGTGGGGATTAACTACATTCAATTACAAACCATTTAGATGTGGACAAAGAACACGTATCTCTATAACCATTGGATAGTAGAAACTTTTATTGGTATATGTCATCATGTGTATTATGTAGTTCAATTGAATAGTTATATAGCTTTACAAAGGGTTGGGTTGGGTTTTCGTAGACCTAACTAGTTGCAGTTTGACATTTTTTCAATTGATTTCTTAATTAGGATAGGCAACTACAAGTTATTTTCACTTTTAGTAAACTCAATTGATTTTTAGAAATCACGAATGGTGAAGGATGTGTGCATTTGGTGAATGTATAATGGCAACAACCAATTACAATTTGGAACATGGTGAACTTTCCATGGTTTAATTCATTATCACCAAACTAAATGAGAATTTGTCCTACAAGCTCATAATGTTTCCAACTGGAATGAGCCTTATTGGGCTTGTTCCATGGTACCTAATGGTTATCAATGTGAATGATATCGTATCATAAAGTCCTAATCACAAATGACATCAATTGAAGTTGGTTGACCGAGTTTTAAGTCTTTCATCTTGATCTTTGTAGTTGTTGTCATAATTTTATGTGTTCATGTTAATTGTGCCCACCATAGGTTATTGGGTATGTCATTCATGGTGCACCATCCCTTGAGATACATGGCATTCAAGATGAGATCTTTTTTTTCCATGGATGACCATTAGTGAATAGGTTACTTTATTTGTAGGACAATTGTCCTATAGGTGAAAAGCTATTCCACATGAAGCTTTGAACTAACATCTATTCTTAATTGAATTAATGTAAATACATGGTGTCTAATGTAGGTAGAAAGGCAAAAGCCCATGTCTCACCCCATGAGCCTCAACTTGAAAAAGATGAACCTCTCAACAAAATCAATGTTAACTTTTTACCTTTAAAAAATGGTATTATGTGACTTATTATTAATGATCATGGGATCATGAATCTTATAATATATCTAAAGATATTTATATTAGGAACCATAATTTGTGGAACTCACCACAAAGAGTCCAAGATTAAAGGCCTAAACCTTAAAAGGCGGGGCAAATTAAAATAATGTAATTGAATAGGATAGGTACCCACCCTCAATGGATCTAGAGTAGTGTCTAGTAACTTTACCAAGAGAAAACTAGAAGGATAACTTAACATGCATGTATAATTAGGCTAGTGAAAGGTGTATAAAGTGGTTAGGAGGTTGAAATGGCCTTGATGAAGTAAAATATGAATGCTTTTGAATTACATGCAACTTCCAATTTAAACCTATAGATCACAATTAGTCCATGATCCCATATCATGTACATAATTGGAGGGTGTGAACAAGTTGACAAAAGAATGTTTATAATTATAAACATTGTATGGACACACTAAGCCAACATAAGTGTCACCATTCCTTAAGAGCTTGGCAAATAGGAGTAAGATTAATGCACTTTTGGAATAAATGATACAAGTTAAGAATAAATTATACAAATCAAGCAGGTGATGTGTGCAATAGGTTCATGGTGTTGATGTTGCTAGTTTTTTTTTGTCAACATAATTAAATGTTAAACTACAAGTTTTTTTCCTTGTTGGCATCAAATTATCGGAAAGCTAATGGAAAAACTAGGGAATGTACTTGTGTCCGATGTCAACAATTTTGCAAGCAAATGTGTGTTGTTTTTAATAGTCCATGGCTGAAGGTCTTTAGGTCTTAACTATCTTACTATCATCAAAGTTGTAAGGTCATTGTTTAGGATTTGGGGAGCTTGGGATATAAAATGGGGAGTCCAAGATGTAATGTTGTGGCAAGAGTGTTAGGCAAGTCATTCATATTTCATAGGTTTTCAAATTTTCAAAATCTACAATTATCAAGTTGTAATGTTGTGTACATGTTGGATAATTGCACAATGCTAGGACATTATGGGGTTGTAATAGTGTAGTAAAAAGTTTACATGGTTTTGTCCTAGCCATGTTAAAAGCAATTGTGATGTAAATGTTTATGAATGTGTTAAACAAGGAACAATTGTTATAAATAGTGAATTGGTCCATTAGTACATAGTGAAATATAAATTTACCAAGCCATTTCACTTAGTTAATAAATTTAGATAATTAATTATTCCATTTAGCTATTTATTTGATTTGAAGTAATCAGTTTAATTCATCTAATTTGTTATTTGTTTATTTCAAATAATTAATTATTTGATGTCAGATAGTTTATTATTTATTTTTTAATAATCAATTTGATTCAAATAACCAATCTGTTAATTTATTCAAGTAACTAATTTCTAAAAACAAATTCAGATAATAAATGACTAATTATACGATAAATCTAATCATATTTATAATAATTAAATATATTAAATATTACGTAATATTTAATAAAATATTTATAGATAATTATTTACTAAAAATTAAAAATTAAATATGAATTTGGGTAAAAAACATCAAGGTATAAATAGGCATATCCATATGTACACCCAAATTGAATTTTTAATATAATATTCACAATTTTCTAGTTTCACATTTAAATTAATTATATGTATTTCGATAATTAGTTTGTTAGTGAATCTAAATAATTTAATTATATGAGAATTATTGATGAAATAATAATTATCTTAATTAATTGGTGTAATTCATTATTGAGTGTCCCCAATTTAAATAAATATTTATATAATTATTATTTGATGAATAAATCTTTTTCCTATTTTATTTGTTTTTTGGTTTAATTAACATAGTTAGTTAGTTAGTTAATGTAAAACTAATTATATGAATTTCACTTATTTATTTAGTTCAATATATATTTTTATAATTAATAATTTCATAGTAATTAAATGTATTTAAGTACAATTAATATTTGGTAATCAAATTATTGAAGCAATAATTTTTCATAAAATATTACATATGAGTTTATGTTTTTATTGAGTAATAAATTGTTGCACAATAGTCACAATATAATTGAACATTAATAGTTTAATAGTGGTGCATTAATGGCCCTATTAATTGCATCAATGGGAATCATAGTGGAAAACTAATTACAAATGTGTCCCATAATGGGTGGTGAAAATCTAGACATGTGGCATGATTGTATGTATGTATATTCTACATTAATTGCAACATAGTTGTTGCATTAATGGCACATTTACAATAGTTTTAAAATAGTTGTCACATCAACTATAATGCAACTTAGATGTATGTATAGTGAATACAAATTACCATGTAGAAGATTTGTTTTGAATTCATTCTATAATACAACTAACTGATTTTCTATTGCAACAATTGGTTTATTAATTCCTCATATTTTAAGGGGAATAGTTGCATAATAGTTGTAGTACTCAAGGGATAGTTGCACAATAGTTGTGTACAAGTTGTTTTTTGAGCTTTAGTTGTAGTACTCAAGGGATAATTACACAATTTCTCATAATGTATATAATCTATTGAATTGTGTAAATCTAAAGGTGTTGTGTTTTTTACAAATTTCAATTGTCAAAATTATGAATCCATTTTTTACCATTGGATTATATATATAATTAATCTTAGTCATCCAATTTAGCTAGTTTAACTTTAGGGTATGAATGGTTAGTTTTCAATGTCTTTTATTCATTTGATTTTGGATGAAAGAGTGTTATGTTCATCCTAATACTTTTTATCTAGTCCAAAGTCCATATGCTACAATTTATTTTTGGCCATTGATCTTGAATGTGCCATCCATTTTAGTGCTCCTTTAGGTCACAACTTGGTCTTATCTTCAACGTTCATCACTTGGTGAAATAATTAAATTAGGACCATGCATTTGCCCACAAAGGTCGTGCTTTCAATGGACCTATCCTCTTTGATTTGGTATGTGGTAGTGTTACCAAAATGGTTTGCAAAGACATTTTTTGTCATTCTAAAGCCACTAACTAATGTCATTTTGATATTATAAACTAAACCCTTTCCATTAAAAGAAGCAATTTGTTGCCACATTCTAATTCTAAGGATGATGCATCAACATCACTCCAACCATTTGGAGTTTTTCAAAAGGCTTGGGTTTGAAATCTTGAGGTGATGATCATTTTTTTACAAGTATAAATAATAGATTTGCAAACCATCTTAATATTGCAATGAAGGTTGAAATGTTTTGAATGTTTTGTGAAATGTTTTGCATTCCATGACAATAGTGTTGTTATAGAATGAAATGATAGATTTGCAGATGTTTGCTCTACATTTGATTTAGGCGTGCAAATTTTGGTTGATAAAAAACGTGGAGTAAAAAAATCTTCTTCAATCGTATTTCCATGAGCAAATACAAAAGTATAAGTCAAGAGCAAAGTGAAGGATTCACGAAAATAATTTGAGTATAGATGTGTGAATATGGAACCTGATGTTAATGTTGTTCATTAGTTTTGGAAGATTTGTCATATCATTTGTTTTATGTGAAAAAATAGTTGGATATTTAATTATGTGGGATATAAGAAGGTAATTATAGCTTTCCCATTAGTCAAATTTGATTTTTCTCATTTTGACATTTTTCATTTTTCACATTGATTACATTTTATCACCAAATTGTGAATGGAAAAAATTTGGAACAAAATCAATTTCATGGACCTAGTCAAAATGTTCAAAAACTAGTTGTTTACCTTTTGTAATCTACATTCCAATACTAGGTGGATGTTTGAAATGTGTTTAATTTAGTATTTCAAACATCCAATTTTCAAGAGTTGCGATCTTGTATTGGCACCTTATATTACCTTTTCCCATTTGTTCATTGGTTTTATGCATGCCCATTTCCACTATATTTCTTGAAGGTTTTTAGACACGAGGGTTTCATAATCATTTCATTTGAGTTTGGTTCACAACAGGGGATCTTTTGGGAGGAGTTTTGTTTGCATTAGTTTATCTTTGCACTTTTTGTCTTCTGCAGTAGCTCACCTTACTTGTGTTTTTCCTTTGTTGGTGGATGATATGCACATAGTTTGTCATGTTTCAAACGTGATACTTGTTTTTTTGCAATTACAAGTTGGGATTTTTAGTGTAGCCGACAAAATGTGTAGGCTGGTTTTCATAGGAGTTAGATTGGTCAATGTCACTTCCTCCAAGTTTTTTCGCACCTAAGTCCAATTTTCACTTTCTAGATGTTTTAGTGGGTTCTTTGCCATTTGTGGAATTTTTCATATCAGGTGCACTCCACGAGGACTTCAACACGATCGCTAACCTTCTCATGCTTACAAATCCTCGGGCAACTTTTAGGATGTTTTCACTTTGTTATGCCTAGTGGCTGGGCTACCAATAGCAAACTATATTTCCATCACTAGGTATCTTGTAACATTATGCCAAGTTTGATGTTTGTACCATAGTTATGTTGGAAAAGTTATTGATGTCAAGATCCTTTGGCTCCACAATGGGCCATTTGGCTTGTTGTTAGGTCACGTCTTTTGCTTTTTTAAAGGGGCTAGGCCTTTTTTCAATGGTTCGATGTGTTGCCTTCGCCTTTCTAAGATGTTGGGCTTTGATCACTTCTACATTAATCTTTTGTTTCCAACAAGATGATCACTTTACTCTTTTTGATGTGATGACACATGTAGAGATTGGTATTTATCCCTTCCAAGTAGCACTACAAAATACCATTGTGATGTTATCATAGGTCTTCCGATCACATGTCTCACTTTTGTGGCAGAGGATGCCTTTTTAGCACTATGTTTTTCACTTCATTACTACTATTGTGATTGTTTTGGTTTTTTTTTCGTGTGTTCACATTTGCTTATAAATGCATGTACTTTTTGCACATGGATTTCCCATCCTTGTTTATATACATACAAGGCTTTATTAATACCAAAAGATAATGTTATAAGAGTTTATATTCAACATCAAAGAACATGTGATATGTTGCTTTTGCTATTATAATCAACAAAAAATTCATCAAAGTAAATTCATCAAGGCTTCTTGTCTTAAGATCCCCATCAAACAAAATTCTGCCAATTCAATTAACTACATCAAATAGTAATTCCTAATTCTAAGAAAGTGGATAATGGGTTTCATCTACCTAGTAATATGTGGTTTTCAATTGCATTGCAAATTTCTATCATTTTCAATTTTAAAAAATGAAGATCTATAGTTAAATCTTATTTTTTCTTGTTGCATCATTTTGAAAAGAAATTTTTGGCAGTTAAGTTATGTTGAGTAACATCCTCATCCTTAAGCATTACCTTACACCTAATTAAAGTTAATCCTAATTCCGTGAAACCTTAATTTGGGAAGCCTTATGTACGATGATATGCCTTGCCAGAGCCCCTTTATTGGTCTTTGCCTACCAAGGCAAGGATATTGTGTTTAGATTCATTCAAGAGAATAATAGCTTAAGGGATTTTGGCCCCTAGGTAAATAATAGGTCTATTTTTATATGAGGATTTTTGAAAGATGATATTTTGGCTTGTGTTGAAACTTGAGATTAGTTATAGAGTTATAAATTATCTTGAAGGATTTTGGTTTCTTTAAGAGGATTTTTCGAAGATTATATTTGTTGCATGGTGAAATATTTGGGTTTCCATAATTTTACTTTTGCCTTAAGATACTTTTTTAATTAATGTAAATGGCAAGGCCACAGTGTGACACAAAAACCCTTGTTCTGGTAGGCTGATGCCTCCATCTTTGGCCATTACCCTACACCTAATTATGTGTAACCCTAATTCAGTGAAACCCTAATTTTGGAAGCCTGAGCTGCAATGACCGAACGTATCAAAGCTCCGAAGAAGAAGAGAGTGTTTGTTGTCGGAGCGACTTTTTGTACATGTTGCATGCTGTAAATCTCCCCATTTCCTAAAGTCCTGCTGTGTTGAGCCACAAACCTTGATCACATGAAACCCTACTTACCTGCTACCCTAATTCAGTGAAACCCTAATTTCGCATGCCTGATCTGCCATGACATAACTTGTCAAAGCTCCGAAGAAGAAGAAGAACAAAAAGACAGTGTCTATTGTTGGAGTGACGTGCAAGCGGAATATGAAGAAACGTGTAGAGGATTTGCAAGCATGGTGATGCTCGGAATCTGTCTTAGAACTAGGAGGAGAAGTGGAGAATTGCAGAAGAAGCATTCCAAGAAGAAGAAACGGAAGCATTTTCGGTTAACAGCATTTGACGTGAGGAGGGAAGGGGCTATGGTATGGTGATAGAAATCTGTAGATAGCTTGTCTTTCCTCTCAGAATTGGGGCTTGGTCGAAGAGGTGTAGAAGGAAGGTGAGGAGTTCCAAGCATCGATGGCGTTTGCCGTGGTAGTAAGCCGTATGGGAGGACCATCATTACTACCGGCTATTGGAGTGAGAGCAGCGTTCCTGCACGGCAACTCTCCTTGCAATGAGAAATGGGACAACAAATGGAAATCGGTATGCCTTTTTTTTCCTGCTGCCTCTCAAAGACATTCCTGCTTTGCAACTCTTGGTTCCTTGTTATTACTCGTATTGAGATGATAGAAAGAGCCGAATGATCGATGAGGTTTGTGGAAGCAGTGAGTTGATGAAGTGGAAGAAAAAGAGAGAGGTCAAAGGACTGTCAAAGACAGTGTGCAGTTAACTGAGGCATTTCCGGCATGCGTCATTTCATGCAGAATTCGTATGGACATATGGACGCAGATTCCTGCCGAAAGGTATTCTTCGTCAATCTCTTACTTTTGCTCACCCCGATGACCATCTTTTGAGCGTTGGTGATTACAATAATGAGGTGAGGGATTTGGTCAGCATGGTAGAGTTTTTTGAATCTTCACTGATTTTCTGTCTGCAGCGACACAGAATATACGTCAAACGGCAGAAACGAGCAGCTGAGAAGCGGACGCTGCTGGAATGGCGTTCTCTGGAGATGCATGCTGATGACTACCGAGAGGTGATTTTGACGTATTTTCTAATTCTACTATTGTTGAGATCTGAACGCTGCAGAAAATGATTTGCACATTGCTGCAGGAGTTTGCAAAGCGAGTCGTGGGCTTTCATCATGGTTGTGATCTGGGTCAAATGACAGCTTCTGTAGGCCAGCGTTCCAAGCATCAGATCAAGAGTGCTACTCTTTACAATTGAAGTAGTGCAAACCTGAAGAACAGGACAAGTTCTGGAACTGTCAAGGAGTTTACTCTTTTTGGTATTTAAGGATATGTACACAACTGAGAGTATATAGTTTGCTTTTCACTGTCATTTGAGGCAGGCCCAAGAAAGGAGGAAGCAGCAAGGGGAGGCCAGTTCACCAAGTCCACATGCCTCCAAATTTGGCTGGTCACGCCGCTTCGAAAAAGAGTGGCAATTCTTCCAAAAGAAACAGAAAGGCATGGATTTAGAGTCCTCCTCCTTGTATGAATGTCCTTCCGTGTTTAGCAGGATTAGAATTGTACATTTGCAGAAAATTCTGGGACCTGGCATCAGTTGTCTTTGCATGTTGGACTGTCCTTCCACCAAAGTGTTGACTAGAATGAATTACTGTGGCTGTGAGTCATATGCTCATAGAACCAATCATTTTCTATTTATCACAAGGGGACAATGTATGTCTCAACTGCTTTTAGATTATCTATTTGCCGTGAAGTCTTGAGTTAGAGGCAAGGATTTTGAATCAGCTACGTGGTTGTCATATTCTGGAAATGTGACAGAAACTCAGGACCTAGACTTTCTATAATGGTTTGCCCAGATTTTGGCTGGTTATTATATACTATGCCCACCATCAGGAGCAGATGAACTCAGTGGGTAGTCACAGCAGCTTGTCACTGCTATTCATGATGAAGGTGATGGTCTGACACTTTGTGAATGACTCTCATAAGGTTGTGACTCCACTTGTTGCTGTGTTATGTTTGAATTGTTGTTGTGGAGATTTCTCTGCAATTTTTGTACTTACTTTTCATATTGGTGTCAACTTTACAGTTAAAAGATCCTATCTTCAAAACCAGTGACAACAGTTTGTGACCAATTATGGTGACTATGGGTCTCATAATGGCTGTAGACTGTCTGTATTGAATTGCTGATAGGGCACTGCACCTGGTAATGTCATTTTTCATACTAGTTGTTGTATTGCTAAGAGAAATTTTTCTCATTGGCACATCTCAGGAAGGCAAGGAGAAAAGCACCAGGAAGCAAACTCCAAGTTTTATGAACAGGATCCAGAGGAATCAACTTCTGGGCACACTAAAGAACAGAGCAGCCATGATTACTGGAACTCGGAGGCTGGTAGATTTAAACAGCAATTCTGGAATCAAACATGGTGGGCGTTTGGGGGATCTGGGGATGCATACTGGAAAGCCAAAGCAATCAAATGCAACCAGTCAGCTCATTCTGGAAGCTTTGGGGGTGCACATTGGCAATCTGGAGAAACTGCAGGAAGGTGTTCAGCAGACAGTGGATGGGTTAGTGAGAGTGTAGGTGCAGCATCAGATAGAGTTGCCCTTGGGCTGTCACCTGTGGGTCCCTTGACATTGAATGATGTCAAACTTGCGTAAGTTATTCTTATTGCTCATGCAAGCCCTATTTACATTTGTTTGATTCTAGTTTTGTGTTTTCTATTGGCAAAGATGTTCTTTATCTTGGATTTGCAATTTAACATTCTGTTGAAAGAGGATTACATCCTAAGAAAGAAACCATTATGATTTTCTGTGCACAGAAGGTGTGCTTTATTAACTGGTTTATCAATTTGGCACTAGCAGATTTCGTCAATGTGCACTGAGGTGGCATCCAGATCGTCATCATGGTGAGCAGAAGGTATGGAGTTATACCCAGGACTTCCAATTGCTTTCACTTGTTTCTGGACCTGAAGCACATGTCCTCTTGGTATATGCTCCAACAGATTCCAACAGCTGATATGGGGTTCGAATTTGCAGAGCTTGGCTGAAAAGAACTTCAAACGTATTGGTGATGCATACCGAACTCTGCGGGAGCTTTTATAAGCATGTGGAGTCTTTAGAGGTGGTAATCAATAAAACCTGGAGACAATTGCCTGGCCTCCAAATTGGTTTGTTTCTAAGTAGGACATTCTTTAATCAATTCCACTTGAATTGAATTATGTATCCCTCACATTCTTCAACCTCTCCAGAAAGGAGATGTCTTGAAATTGCAACTCCCAAGTGTTGTAACAGGAGATTCTTGAAGCAATTGTTCTTGGATTGAGTTTCTATACTTCACATTGTTTGACCATTACCAGAAGGAGTTGCCTTGAAATGATGATGTTGATTTCAGTAAGTGTTGATCTGAAATGACTTTTTAAATTAACTATGTCTCTTATGTGCTAGCCAACATTGTGACTGGGTCCTCCTATTGCTTCTGGAAATGCAACAGAAACTCCGGATGCAGATTTTGTATAATGGTTTGCCCAGATTATGGGCTGATTAGTATACTCATTTATACCCAGTGTTGGGACTCAGAAGCTGAAGTCAGTGGCTAGTCATGGCGGTTCATCCGGAAAGTAGTTGTTGTGATACTTTTGTGAGTGACTCTCATAAGACCATGACTGCACTCATTGTGATGTGGAGATTTATCTGCAGTTTTGATATTATAAGTTTTGTTTTATCTAGTTTTGCTTATCTGGTGCAAATGGATTGAAAGCCTGGTCCCTTGTGTCATGGAGATGATAGTGTGTTTCAAGACACAGAATGAAACATCCCCAATAGTCACCTGCTTTAAAAAAACAAGCATTTGGATTGCTGATGAGACAAAAGCTGTGTGCCTATGAGGTCTCTGTAAGATCCAGTATTGAGAACTGTAAATCTGAATGGCCTCTGTTGTAATATGAGCATTCTAGACGCCTAATCTATGGGCCAAAGTGAACCAGCACCCATCAGTGCACCATTAAGATTGGATGGTGAATGCTCAGCAAACAGTTTTCTGTGGGTTTCCACTTCCCTAGCTAACCATGATGTCTAGCTTAGTTGCTTTTTTTACTAAATACCTTCTAACAGGGCAGCTTATGTTAGCCTCATAACTAGGAGAAGTTTCTGGAAGTTGCAATTTTTGATCAGAATCCTGAGGTTTGAGTATGTCTCAATTCAATTTTTGGAGGCAATGGTGTAGGAGTCACATCATCTGTTTGGTGGCGGGGAGATGCTTCATTGATCATGCAACGAGATGAACAGGAAGACAAGAAGGGTGTGTGAGGACAAGAAAGGAGAGTAGCTAGCAAGTCTATCACATCAGTGAAGTAGAAGGGGAGATTGGGGGAATATTGAAGGAGAAAAGAGTACAGTAAGGAAACATAAGCTCTAGGGCAGAAGCTTTTGATACTGAGGATTCTGATTGGATGCGATATGAAGGAGCTGTTATGAGTTTGGATTAAGTCAGATATGGAGTAAGAGATGAACATGGAGGATTGACATCAAGAAGCTTTTATGGGTTTTGATCAAGTCAGATATGGATTAAGAGTGAAGATTATGAAGGGTTGATGTATCAGATTTCTGGCTATGTTCGAGAACTTCTTCATAGAATCTAGTGATTTTTTTAAAATTAAAAGAATTGATATTTGGCAAATTTTGCACACTGAGAAAAAGGGAGTTTGTGACAAATTGTTGTTCCTTTTCATTCTTTCTTTGAGGTTGAAAGCAGAAGGAAAAACACACTGCGACTCCGAAAGGGGTGAAGGGGAGTTTGGTCGGGGTGGCTGTGGTGTGGTGTGGTGTGGTGGGAGCCATTCCTGTCATCTTCCAGAACAGCTGGCAAGTTTCTATTGGCTGGTTCGATATTGCGACCACTTTTCACGCTCCCCGACTCCCAATTGCGATTCCATCTCACGTTTAGTACATTCCACGAAGTCAACCTATCAGCGGACAGAGAACCTGACATTGTAGGATCGAATAGAGCATCAAGCTGCCGACATGTCTCATCACTTCGGGTGTTTTTAAAAATTAAAAACAGGTAAATTCAAGGACATCCAACCGTCGAAAATTCAATCCAAGAGAGCACGTTGAGCGTCCGCTTTCAGGTCGATACAACTGTTGCTGCTCCTGGAGCCGTTTTTCGTTTGTGTTTTTTTTTTGTTGTTACGATCACCGGGCGTGTGTTTGCTGGTGCTGCTCCTTGCGCTCCTGCCCTCCTTCTTTTTCTCTTCGTTCTCTTCTCACGTTGTGCTTCTGCGTACCGTGTTGTGCGGAGAGAGAGAGAGAGAGAGAGAGAGAGAGAGGGATCGAAAACGAGCGTCAAGAAGAAAGATAAGCGTTGAGTTTATTTCTAGTTTTGTAAAATCATGCACACACTTGTGGCTGGGCCTGCTGCCCAGCTTTCTGTTTCTCTTGTTGTTGTGCCGCGTTCGCCCGTGATTGAGGTTGCGGCTACCAGAAGATCCTCTGCTGTTGCTGGTGCTGCGGCTTCTGCTGGTTCGGGTTCTGGTTCTGTTGTCCGCATCCGGAGGTCTGCGGCAATCGACAGGCTCGGCACCAAGCATGTATCTTCTTTGGGGAAACCCTTGCGGCAGCTAGCCGGGCTTCGGATATCGGCTTTGCAAGCCTCCGAAAAGAGCGTCAGATGGATTCTCGATCCTGTCGGTGAGTTGGTGTGAGTTTTGCTAGAATCTCTGCTATACTCGCGCTTCAGCAAAGTCACTGCAATTTTGGATTCATGTTGACGGGAATTGCGATGTAGGAAAGGAAGCTATGAGGGAATTGAAGGTCAGAGATATATGTCTTCAACATTGTGGTACACTGAGAGTCAAGACTTTTAGGAATATTGATATGAAGAAGGAAGGGATGATCCATGATTTCACATAGTATTCCTGTTTTCTGCTTGTTTTGACCAACAAGCAGAAAAGGATGAAGAGCAGCATTTTACCACAGGATGCATGTTTATGTGATGGGAGTATCAAGAACGATTTTGTGGTCTATTCAGATGTTTTGGGAAGCTGATGTGGTTTTTTTGTGTGCAGGGGATGGGGATACAAGCCATCTTGATGAACCTGTGCCTCTGCCTGGGTCCTTTGAATTAGTTCTAGTGAGTTCTGGTACCTTGCTTTGTGGCACATTGAGGAACTTTGAGTTCAGAAATTCTTTTTATTTCTTACTCATCATGTCTGGAGTTGGGGGTTTATCCTATGGTACCAGGAGGAAATGCTTAGTGATCAATCTAAGTGCTGGCAGAGCTTTGTTTAGGGCATATGGGCCTGTCACTCACAGTCAATGTGGTGTATTCAATTTCACAAACCAGTTGGAGTATGGAGATTGCTGATGGTATCTCTGTTTTATGCTCAATTGTTCACTCTTTTCTTCTGCAGGATGCTGCCACTGTGGGACGTGTGGCTGAAAAAGCTGATATTGTTATTCCAGTTGCAACAGGTAAGAATCATTTGCTTTGTCTATGAGGTATCCTATGCAGGACCTAATGTGGGAGCAGCTTACTTGTACAAGAAGTTCAACATTCAATGTCCAAATGTTGAAGAACTTTAAAAACCTCTCTGTGGGATCTAACACTGACCTAAAATGCTTGATTAGGAGACATTTATCTCCTCCTATCAAGGCCTGCCATTAAAAAGTATGCATGCACATAAGACCTTTGTGAATCATTATTCTGACTTAATCACAATTTGGCTTTCTTACTTCTATCAGTACAGTAGTTAGTTTAGGTTCTGTTTGTTCTTTGTGGAGGATCAGTGTGCTGCAGAGAAAGCATCAAGATACTGGTTGAGCTACAGACTGATTCTCAGTACTTGTGTACTGTATGTTTCAGTGTCTGGCCTTCATGCTCGATTGGAGAAAAGGGATGGACAACTGTATGTAACAGACCTTGACAGCACAAATGGCACGTATGTAGATAACAAGCAAATCAGGCCTGGAGCTGTGACCCTTGTGTCACCGGGAAGCAATGTTACTTTTGGTTAGTATTAATCTCAAGTGCTTACTAGAAGCATAGTTGTCATCCCTGACAGGCAAGGCACTGAATGAGCAGCTGTGATGTTGTAAACCCAAAGTCTCACCTGAAATACACCCTTGACATTCAAGAACACTATCCCTAGGGTTCTTTCTTGCAATGTGATGTATCACCCAGTCTTTATGGTTCCACCTTGATCAAAAGTGTAAATTTTAAAGTTGACAGACACAGGACAGTCAGGGTCCAGTCTCAACTTCTATTTTTTATTGAACTATGAATGCTTGACGTTGAGATTCATGATGGCAGTTCTGGAGCACCATCATTTATCATAGAAAATCCTCACGTGAGGTTATCTGCCTTCATCAAAGAAAGGTTGGGAGATTGCTAACAGTTTTTAGAAAGAAAGAAACAGAATGTTGGAGCTTACAGTAGATCAATCTCACTGTGCATCCACCAGTATAACTCAAACTTTCATGTTTCTCTTCAGGTGATTCGCATTTGGCAGTGTATCAAATTTCAAGAGTGGAGAGTTCTGACGATGAAGAGGTGCAATCTTAGCAGTTCAGCTACTATGCCAGCACAGAATTGCACTTGTAATCATTCTAGGCCTCTAGATCCATGCAACTACCAGGGACCGGCATGTTGAGCCAAAAAAGGGGTTTGGAGAGTTGGGGAAGTGAAATGGTATTTCTTCTGAGCAAGTTTTTTGTTGGTTTTTATAACTCATCTGGATTGCCAAGACTTCAATTGGATGCCTGGCAATCCTTCGGACAAGAGATTTATGTATGAGGTGGGTGCTTTTTGTTATTATTTAAGTATGTTTGTCTTTGTGTTCTTTCAACTCTTTCATTTACACATCTTTCACATGCTGCATCTTCTGTTCAAAGTGTTACTGGCTTGTAGACAGATTAATTTTCGGTCTCGGGACCTAGAAGAATAGGGATATGATGCATTGACAGGTAGACATGGATGAAGGAAGAGATAAATTTGATAACATACAGATATACACACCCAACTACATAACCTGGCGTTGTCTTACAACTCAAGTATAGGATGCTTCTGGATTGATGTTACCAGCTTCAAGCACATTGCCTATTGGCTTGAACTCATGGTTACCTTGCACTTGGTCATGTTTCAATACACAACTAGGGTTTCAATGTTTCCCATTAGACTCAACACAGCTGTAGTTGGTTCACTGGGTAAATTGGCCATCTAAAGTGTTGCAACGGTGGAGCTTTCAGGTCCTAGGGGAAGGGGCATGTGCATTGCACCTATTGTGGTGGTATCCAACTCCACAAGGCCCTTGTAACCTCAAGGTGTGTGCAACACTCAGCCAGACTTAAGATGTATTGTTCTTCTTGTTGTGATTGTGCAAGATAATGGTTCCATGATAATGCATCCTTTGAAGATGGGATCTCTTATATTCTCAAGAAGTTAATATGGTTATAATCAAGTGGGGGAATTTCCCAAAACGTGGGGCTAGACTCACTGAGAACCTGATCTAGGCCCCTTATTTTGAGGATGCCCCTACCCAAGGGCTTTACATTACAGTTTACTTTGGTTGTCTTGGCAAACTTAATAAAATGTCGGTCATGATGCATTGACCCCAACTTGAATCAAACTTGCAACAGAAGTCAAGGATGGATTGAGGTTGCAAAAATTCAAGCATGTGGGATTAATGACCTACGTGTGATAAATATCTTAAGAAGTACTAAAGATTGCAGACCACCTACAATTAAATTTGTGTTAGTTCTAGGTAAAACCAATCGCAAGAATAACTTTGGTCATATCCTTGTGTCAATCACAAAGTACTAGACCTTGACTAGCCACCATAGTGGGTGTAGACACCCATATGACCTCATCTACCCAAAGCAAAGTTCAATGTGTTGGATATCACTCAATAGAACAAATGTTGCACAAGCTTATTAGGCCAACACTAGAGAATGATACAAATCAATGTGAATAATAGCTATGGTCACATTCACGATCTGTGACCACAAGAGTCACATGCATGGTGGCAGCTAATAACAGCCCAATTGATTTCATTAGTTGTGATAGTGAAGGTCAACAATGTGCATTCTGATTTTCTAATAGCTTAAAGACACAACTGGCACAATGTAGACAATATTCACAGGATCCACATTTAAGAAACTTATATTGTTACAAAAACAAAAGCACAAAAGAAAATTCAAACAAAATGTCAGGTAAGCAAAGAATTCAAGACTCTAATGTCTTGCAAAGTTAATTCAACTTAGAAATTGCAACTCAAATTAAAGACCATCCATGCTTTTCAAACGCAAAAAACTGAACTGAAGAAAGTCCCTTTTCCAAATCATCCTTGTCTTACAACAGATAGAACAAGAGACACACTCTTCCACCACTTGCAAAGTTGACAAATAGGATCAGAGTTGAAGACAAGATTACTAAATCTGTAGCCAAAATAGATGCCGTTGCAAATAGTAATAGTTTATTACTTTGGATATTGGTTTGCAAGTAGCTTTAGGATTTATAGAACTCCATAACAGCATGCCTTTTAAGCAAGCCATATATAGCAAGCATGTTTGGCAACAACTTTCAACAAAATCTCACATTTACCTCTAGGGCTTTACTTTAGATGTTGGAAATTAAACACTTCTGCATTGGATACACATTTCCATGCTGAAGAAATTTTATCGAATTACATCCAAATGTGCAAACCAACCTCAACCAAACCCAGCACAACTCAACCCTTGACTGTTGTGTAGCTAACAAAATTGGCACTAAAGAAGTTCTATTCAATCACATCCAAGTGTGCAAGCCAGCCTCAACCAAACCCAACACAACTCAACCCTTTCCTCTTGTGTAGCTAACAAAATTGGCACTCAAAATATTCTATTCAATCACATCCAAATGTGGATGCCAGCATCTACCAAACCCAACACAACTGAACCCTTTCCTGTTGTGTAGCTAACAAAATTAGCATTAAAGAAATTTTATTCAATCACATCCAAATGCGCAACCCAGTCTCAACTAAACGCAACACAACTCAACCCTTGCCTGTTGTGTAGCTAACAAAATTGGCATTAAAGAAATTTTCAATCACATCCAAATGTGCAAACCAACTTCAACCAAACCCAACACAACACAACCCTTGCCTGTCGTGTAGCCAAAAAAATTGGAATAAAAGAATTGGAAGCGACTTCTTGTTAAATCAATGTTGCATGGCCTCTGAATACAACTTGATTGAGCCCTTCATCACAGAAAGTTCTGAATGAATATGAGAAAATAGCAAAAGACTATTGTGCTTTGGACAATTAGAGATTTGTCTGTGCCTTTGATCCAAGTTGTACATAACAACCTCAGGGGAATTGTGTAGTGTATTTGGAGGGCTTGCCTTACCAGGCAGAATTTCCCACTTCAGCTTGGAGTGGGAGATTTCATGTAAGATCCCTGGAGGCTCTTCACAAAGCTCCTTAGTTGTTATAATGACTTTTGCCCTGGACCGAGGGCAGAGCCTCAGCTCACGAGACAGAAGGCACTAGCAGCAATGCCACAACAATGCCTTCCCTTATACATGACAGCAGTGCCTTCCCCTGTACATAAGCTCTTCTTCTTCACAGATCAGTTTCACCCAGGATGTTGGGATCTCTAAGATTTGGATGCAATGAAATACAGACACATAAACCATAAGTTCTTGTGACAAATGCTTTCTTTGAATGCAATGTATGCATTCATCTGGCGCAACATTATGAACAATTTCTGCAAACAATACAAACACGCGCCCGCGCTCTTTGATGTGCCATTTCTGATGATGTCTATGTTAGCAAGCAGGAAGGGCTAGCTGTCTTTGAAAAATTGCTGCTAGCAACAACATCAACAACTAATGTCTCACCTATTTTTTCTTCCAAGCTTCTGTGAAGCGAAGCCGTCGAACCGCACAGCTCGAAAAATACACTGACAGATCGTGCGAGATCAAGATCCAGACGCAAAGCACCGGAATTGAATATGTGCTTGAATGGTTCAGTCCCGCTCGAACACACAATAATTGTATCCAAGAAGAGGATACAAGCGCTGAGAGGAAACGACAAACATCCTTTCTTGCTCCTCCTCCTCCTCCTCCTCATGAACCAAAAAAATGGACTTCAAGCTCTCCTGGTGCAGAAAACTCGATAATGCAGAGGAGAAAACGCACCCGTCAACAGTTTTTTCTTCAGAAAAAACGAAAAACTCTCGTCGTTTGCATCCCCTGCTTGATTCTCTCTCGGTTGTTGCTTGCACTTGTGGAGGTACTTACAAGGGCTATGGCGGTCGAGAGTCGAGAATTCGAGATCGTAGACGTCGAGACGGGAGGGAAAGCGAAGAAGGTGCGGCAATCATCAGACATGCGCTTGTCGTCAAGAGAACAGACTCCGCAACGCTGCTGTTCACCATCTGCCTATTGATCGTACAGCAGGTACTTACTACTTACAACGACGCCGGTGACCGGAAAGCACAACAGTACGACTACGAATGCGCGGGAAAACAACACGATCGGGCTGGCGTGGGTGTTGTGACGACGGAGTTTCCCGCCATCGCGAGTCTGCATCCCGCCGGTGAGGTTTGCGCACCCAGGGTCCCACCGCAAATCGCGTGGACAGTAGCGAGAGAGAGAGGGAGAGAGAGGAAGAGAGACAGACACAACAGACAGAAGCCCAGGAGGCATCATCATCGCTAAGTATGCCGTTTTTCTTCTTCGACCATTCTTCTTCTGCGCTTGCCTCCAGTTGTGACTGACGCGAATTCATCAGACCGGTTTGGCTCATCTCTGTTCTCGTTCCTTTCACCTGTTCTGGCGAGATTTTGCACTGCGTCTAATCGATCTTCTTCCTCGGTAGAAAGAGGTTTTCAGAAGCGGCCTTTCCTTTCTTTCCTGATTCCTCGGTACTTATTATTTATCCCAGGTTTGTTTTCTGGTCTCTCGGCATTTGCTCACATGCGCAGGGAGGAGAGAGAGAGAATCAGATGATCTTGTTCGGAAGCACTTGCCAGCAGCGAGAGACTTAGGATGTGCGAGAAGAACATGACGGGATTGTGATCACAATCGGTGTTATTGTGGACAGTAGTGGTGCCGTTGTTCTGCTGCATCATCGCCGGTGTTGCGGAGATGGTTTGGGATTAGAATAGTCCTTTTGTCAAACGTAACATTGTCAGGGGACTATAGACAAGAGCGATTTGGGAGTAAAGCTTCCTTCATCGGAGCATGGCCGATGTGGTGGTCGAGGGCTGCTGCAGATATCGGGCGCATCTATGTGACAGTGGCTCTCGAGGGTTAGGAGGAGAAGCTTCTCTTCTTTCCTTCAACAGCAATCCGACCGCACGATTGCTCTTCTTTTCTCCCAACCACAGTAGGAGCTTCTAAGAGAATGTGAGAATAATAGCAGGGAGGGCGAATTCTAGGGTGTAACGTTATTGAGCCTCTCGTGGATTTGTAGTCATGACGACGAGCGGTGGAGACAATCGGTCTTCCTCTTTGAGAAGAGCAGCTTCTCAACCTTTTTTGGATGGAATGGAGGCCCGCTTCATGGAGCGGTGTCAGGTACGCCTTGTCGAGTTGCAGATCGGGGAGTTATAGCTCAATTCTCAGCAGCAAGAAAACTCTTTGTTTCTATTAAGCATTTTTTTCTGAAAGAAGTGAGGCCTTACCTCTCTTGATGATTCCTTAGGGTTTTGTTTCTTGCACTACTGGAAGAGGATTGCCATCATGTTTCCTGTGTGAGGATGAAAAAACGTGTTTGCTTTTGGCCACTTTGGTTTTCATGGGCGCTGCTGGCTTGTTGGAAAATCTGTTGTGGCATTCTTCTTGTGTTTGTGTTGGCAATGTAATCACTGGCCATTATAGTCTGCTGGAGAGTGACGAGTTTCAAAACTTTCTTGACAGGTTGGTCTGCAACTGAGTGAGACAATGTTGCAGCGAGCTGTCTGCTTTTTCAAAGACAGCAAGCTGCTCCTGCTTGCCAATATAGACAGCATTGGAAGTGGCACAGTAAGTGTGGGGAAGATATTATTATTTCAAGTTTATGACACATATTGCTGAAGACTCTTGAAAGGAGCTTTTTCTCTCATTTTGCACTGAAAACATAGCATTGTGAACAGAATTCTCACCTTCTCTGTGAAGGGTTGTGTACTCCTGAATGCAATAAGCTTCAGGATTAGTCTGAATTTTAGCAGCACCTGATGGGAACAGCCCTGCATTTGTCGACTTGCAGGTTGAAGAAGCAGAACGATTATGGAATGCATGTGTGTTTTATGCTGTTAAAAGGTTGAGCAGCGTAACATGTGTTGGAGAGGGTGCAGTTGAAGGGACAGCTGCAGGGTTTACTCTCATGCAACTTCTGCAAGTGACCAACGTCAGGTTTGTTTCATGGTTTTGTTGCTTCTGTGACTACACAGTAAACTTGTGTTTTTGTGATCAAGTCCACATGAAGAAATTTGTTGGAAGTGACATAATTTTACAATCATGTGCTCTTGTGTCTATGTTTGGCTAATTTCTTGAGCTTTGCATGATTTGATCTGTATGTGGACACTAGTGTTATGGATCTTTTCAAGGAGCTTCCTCAGTTTCTTGTGAAGGCAGCCCCAACACTTCAAGCTCTGTATGGAGATAGCTGGGAAAAGCTGCTCCAGGTGAGGTTCTTATGAAGTTTTGTTTCAATTCGATGGTAGTGACATTTGCCTTGGATGGAGGAAAATTTGAATTGCTAATGCTTTCTTGTGTTGCTGGTCGACCAGGTGAAGGAAGTGCAAGCTAATTTTGTGCACATGAAGGTTCTCTCCAAGTAAGTAATTAAGATGTTCACCTATAATTGATATTTTGCTTTCAGTCTGAAGCTCCTTATGTCCCTCCATTGCTTTTGCCAGACATTCCGTGAGGTTTGCTTTGGCTACTTTGCAGTATTTGGTTCCACCAATTTGGGACTACCGGACTAAACTGGCGGTTGGTATATTTCAACTATGTTGAGGTATAGTGAACAGCTGTGTTGTTGATGAGAAGCAAGCAAGCAATTTTAGGATCCTTTTCTTGAAGCAGCCTCCTAATAATGATTCCTAAGAGCATTGTGGGAGACTGGACCCATGAAGGAAAGAGAAAGTTGAGGAGGATGACAACAAGTGTCATGGTATAGGAATGGTCACACAAGCTCATGGGCAAAAGCTGTTTGTCACGAATTCAGGGATTTGAGTTGCTTGCCATATGGCTTCTGGGGTCCTGTCAAGGAGTTTGTAACATTGTCCTCTGAGCAAGTGATTGCTTCTGACAGTAGATTGGTTCTCTTGCAGCTACTACAAGCGAGTGTATAAAGAGCTTTTTCTTTTCTCAGAATGTTCTTCTGGAGGTTTAAATGGCTCTCCATTGGAAGTCCAAGAAGGTTTTCCTCCTCAAATGCAACTTGGGTGGATGCTTTTTCTGGCACTACGGATGCATGTCCTCAATCAGTTTCCAGACCTGGTGACTTGCACCAATGGGCTTCTGGCTATCATTGTATGCAGACATTCCCTTTTGATGTATTTCTTGCACATATTGGTTTGTTTGATGGTTACACATGTTGCAATGCTTCTTGTCTCCTTGTGTCAGAAGTGGAATAGTTCATAGTCAGTTCAAATGTGTTTGCCAGATCTAGCTATATCCCAGCATGGTGCATTGCTTTAATGTGAACCATGTAACTTTACTTCCTGTATTTAGCCAAATTCAGTCTCACATCTGCTAATTTACTTCTCTCTAATAAATTTGAGGGTAGTTTGAATCACAAAGTCCCTAGTTGATTATGGTAATAGTATTCTGCTTTTGAGTTCTAGCAAGCATCATGATTTAGTCTTCCAGTTGCTTCTGGACATGCAACAGAAATTCAGTGAGTGGATTTTCATACACTCTTTTTGCCTGAAAATTTTGGCAGATTATGATTGACTTATACATTCCCACCATTTGGTGGTGATGAAGTCAGTGGGGAGTCATGGCAGCTGGTTGCTGCTATTTAAGATGAATTTGATGGTCTAATACTTAGTGAGTGGTACTCAAAAGTCTATGACCATACATATTCTTGTCGTGTTGGATTTGATTTGGACAGATCTGAAACAGTGGTTAACTTGAAAGTGTTCATGTGGAATTTTTTTTGCAGTCTCATAGGTATTGTAATAGTTTCCCCCCCTAGAGTTGGGTTGTCATCAGTGTCAACTGCTGTAATTCTGCAGGTTATCTTGATGCTGCACATGCCACCTCAATTGCGGAAATTCTGTGTTGAAGACACTTCAAAATTTGGTGAGTTGTGAATCTTTTGCAGGATCACATTTGTGTTTTTACCAACCTGTGAGGCTTGTTAGGGCTTCGAATATTTGATGTTTGTGTGCTGTAAAGCCTAACATCCTTTCTCACTGATCAGCTAAACGAAGTCCAAAAGGTGTCAATCTGGTGGCATCCTTTTGCAACATGTATCATGCATGTGAGAAAGATGTGTGTTACATGGTGGACAAGGCAAACAGCATGATTAGGGATTTATACAACAAGAACCCAAGTGATGCAAGTATATCTTGTCATTCCAAGCAAATAGCTGGCATTGATACAGGTCAGCTTCTAGATTGACATCATGGCTGCCTGCTTTGCAAGTGTATTGCAAGTTTTGGGATTGTGGTTTTTGATAGTTTTAGTTAATCATTTGCATATATATCTTTGAAGCAGCAGCTCATTGATGTCTGCTAAAGTTGCTTATACCATTTTGTTCCACTGTTGACAGATGGTCTTGTGTACTTCGAGGGCCTTATGGAGAGTGGACAGATAATGTCGAATATAAGCATTGTGGAAAAGGATTATGAAGAGGCTTATCAGAGTCATGGGGAGCTAGATGAACGGATGTTTATTAATGGAGAAGTTAGTTTGATGGGCTCTGTCTCTTGTGGTTCACCAGATATTTCTGCTTCCAAGGTGCTGACTCTACCTGAGATTTCCTTTCTCCAACATTCATGGATGACACCAGAACTTCTTTGAGAAAGCAGTGATATTGATCCTGTCATGGACAGATGCCAGCTATCTTGCTTTGCAGTTATGCAATTAAATAACTGAATTGATTTGGGTGGTGTTTCGTTGATTCCAGCGCAAGTATGATACAATGTCATCACCAGTGCGGAGTTCAGCAGTTTCAACAGCAACATGCTTACCATCACAAAATGGTTCACCTTCTTCATCACCAGTGAAGATAGGAGGATTTCCCATAGATAATGGTAGCAAGATAGCCCCACCTACTCCAGTTAGCATCACCATGACCACTGCCAAGTGGCTTCGTGATGTGATCACACCACTACCTGCTGAGCCTTGTCTAGAGCTGCAGCTTTTCTTCCGCTCATGTGACAGGGACATCTCCTCTGATGTTAGGAACAGGGCACAAGTTTTGCTGGAATCAATCTTTCCCAGCAATGGGTTGGGGAGCTGGCGACGGGTGGAAGGAAATGTCCAAGAGGACAGTGTGTGGGCAGAGCAGCGCAGACTAGAAGCCTTGAAGCTATACTACAGAGTTGTAGGGGCCATGTGCCGGTCTGAGGCACAACGACTGCAAAACAGCAACCTCACATCTCTTCTTTCCAATGAGCGGTTCCACCGCTGCATGATTGCTTGCTCAGCAGAGCTTGTTCTTGCCACCCATAAGACAGTTACCATGACCTTTCCTGCAGTTTTAGAGCCAGCAGGAATAACAGCCTTTGACTTAAGCAAAGTTATCGAGTACTTTGTGAGGCATGAGGATACTCTGCCTCGAGAGCTAAAGAGGCACCTCAACTCAATAGAGGAAAGGCTGCTAGAGAGCATGGCTTGGGAGAAGGGATCATCGATGTATACATCACTCATTTTCGCAAGACCAAACCTGGCTGCAGAAATCAACCGTTTATGTCTCTTGGCTGAACCAATGCCATCATTGGACAATCTTAGCTCACAAGAGGGTCCAGCAATAGCAACCACTCAACACTTGGTTGGAGGTTTGCAGAATTCCCTGGACTCTTTTTGCCTCCTGCTAATCTCCTCCTTTTCACAGTCAGATGTGTTTTATTGCTCTTGTGCATAAGAAAGGAATTCTGGAACACATTTGCAGTGTAGGACCAGTGAAATAACACACTGGAGTCCATTATCCACTCTTAGAGATTGAATCAGATTCTTTGTCTTTCATGTCTACTCCTTTTGAAGCAGATGGAGGCTGGTAGGATGCAAGATAGGTCTAGTACTTGGGCTGCAGCTTTTTGTCTCAATTGACAACTCTACTGTTGTCTTTTCTGCAGGAGAGATGTCAGGGGCTTCATTATTGAGCCAGAAAGCAGTGTCAGCATCCCCTGCCCGAAATGGAGTTGCAGGCTCATGTGGAAGTGCAGATCAAGTGGGGCCTACATTTTTAAATTCACCAGTGAAAGAACGGCTATCAGCATTCTCTGCCTTCAGCTCCCCTTTGAGAAACCGCCTCAGAGCTCCACTGCAATCAGCATTTGCCAGGTGTGCACACTAGTGGTTAGAAGGTTAAGCTGTACAAATGAACTCCTTCATTTCTTTATGTGTCAGGTTTCCAGTATTTGTTGCCCTGGTCTTTCTAAGATGCATTGTTTTCACTGTTTAGTCCACAGCGACCAAGCCCAGTTGGGGGTGGGGAGACCTGTGCTGAGACAGTCATCAACGTTTTCTTTCAAAAGGTGACATTGATTTTTCTGTTTTGTGCAACTCTCTCTCTCTCTCTCTCTAGTATATCACTGTGTAGGGATTGCTTCAAGCTCTGTATCCACATTTAAGGGATAAGGAATTTCAGTGACTGGTGTGATATTTGTAGTAACTGTGTTATGTGCCTCTCAATTGCTGCCCTTTAATCTGCTGATGAGCATGATTACTTTTTGCCCTTTTTTCTGTCAAGAACCTGATGGATTTAGTGGTAATTTCTGCCTGATGGTTATGTTTTACTCAATGGAGTCAAACATGCCTCCATCTCCCAACCCATATCAGTTTATCACTTGATTGTTATCTAAGTGGTGATGAGTGGATGTACAGGTACTAATTCTTGCAGCTGTAAGAATACGGAACCTATGTGAACGCCTTGGGCAGCCACAGCCATTAGTTGAGCGTGTGTACCGTGTGTTCCAGCACACTTTGCACCGTGAGACTAGCCTATTTTTCAATCGGCACATTGATCAGCTCATACTTTGCACCATCTATGGTGTCTGTAAGGTGAGTCCATCACCATTGTTCACATGCATCCTGTTTGGACACTTGATTTTTGACCTCTGTTAGCATTTGTGTGAAGAAGTATTCCCAGAGTGGGTCCAAGGGAAAGTCTGAGTTCCATAGAGTTTCTTTTAGATGTGCTGCTGTCAATTCTCTTAAGGGAAGTGTATGCAAGGAGTTTGGTCTCACTATGTTGCTAGAATGTGTTCACTTTGTAATTGGTGGCTTGTATTGGCTGTTTGTTTGGTGGCTCAGGTTAGCAAAGCAACTGTGACATTTCGTGATATTATCCATCAGTATCGGATGCAGCCACAATGCAAGCTCCATGTGTTTCGCAATGTCTTCATCGACCTACCTCCCTGGCGCCGAGCTGGGGTGTGTACTTTGTAATTTTATGAACTGAAGTTTGAAGTGGTCTCATAGTGGCATATCTGGTGTGCATAAATGGAGATGTTAAGTGTGCAGGAGGCTGTAACTGGTATTCTTGAAAGTAGGCCTGTCTATGGCCTAGATCTTGCTTATACAGGAACAAGCTAGAATGATTCAAGCAAACTATTGGATATACTTTGTGGGTGCTAGGCAGCATCATAAATGAGTCTTCCCATTTCTTCCAGAAATGCAAAAGAAAGCTTAAGACAGAATTTTTGTATAATGGTTTGCCCAAAAATTTGGGTGGATGTTCTATACTTATTTACAGCCACTGTTTGGAGCTGCCAAAGTCAGTGGGAAGCCACTTATGGTTGTCTCTGCTGTTTGTGATGGAAGGTGATGGTCTGACACTTTGTGAGTGATACTCATGAGGATATGACTGCATTCATCTGTGTAGGTTACCTTCAAAGTGCCACTGAGGAGTTTTCTCTCCAAACTCATAGCATTTTAACCCTTTTTCTGGAGTGCAGAAGGCAGGAGGTCAGGAGACAGGTGATATAGTCAAGTTTTACAATGAAATTTTTGTGCATTCCACCAAGACATTCTTGCTGCAAATTGGCACAAGTGGTGGTACACCTGCTTCAGGCAACACTCATGGTTCAGATGAAGGAGACTATCATAACGGTAAAGGGAGCCTTGGCCCTCCTGACAGTTTGAGGGGCTTGTCGATGTGAAGCTATATGCAAAACCATGTGTACTTGTTATGCATGTTTGGGAGGGAACCAGTCAAAGGTTTGAATGTACATGCTTTCATTTTTTTGTTTGTTCTCTGCTCTGAGCTTTGAACATGAACTAAAGCAGACTAGATTGCTATTTGTTGCTGGCATTCAGCCAGTGGCATATTTGGCAAGCTGTACCTGTTACCAATAGAATGGAAGCAATGTAGCTGGATTATGAGGATGATGTTTGACTTTGAGTGAGGTATCTGTAGGATGGCTGCTAGACTTCAACCAAAAATTAGCAGAGATCTGGATGATGTATCATTTCATCCATCCTTCCAAAGCATCTGCAGGATGACACAGTCAATTCTTCCTTCCTGGTTCCCTCTTCTCCTAACCATGGTACAGGATTATTGTGTGTTGCAGGTGACTCACCTGCATCTCCAGAACCTCCTGCTTTTCCAGTTCTACCAGACTTGTCTCCCAAAAAAGTATCAGCCATGCACAATGTGTATGTTTCACCACTTCGGGCTATTAAGGTATGCTATCCAGCAATGGACCCTACCTTATAAGGTGGAAGAATGTCTTGCTGTGGTGTTGGGCACCTCAGGTACAGCTCCGGGAGTTTGTTCTAATACTCGACTGGGCTGTGAAATCAGTTGCCTCCATTTGTAGCTGGACTTAATCTCAAGATGCCATTGCAGGTGGACACTATGATGTCACCACACACACGCAGCTTGTATGCATGTGTTGGAGAGAGTGCCTTTGCATATGAAAGCCCTTCAAAGGGCTTGACAGCAATCAACAACCGACTGAAGAAAAGGTTAGTTCTAGAACTCAACAGATTGTAAAATTTTGTATGTCCATGAGGGTTCTTAGTTCCTTATCACATTGTTTCCTTGGTTTGGATGTTTTAACAATACCTGAGATGTTGATTCAACAGGCGCCTTGGGAGATTGGATTTCAGTGATGCCTCATTGGTAACCGACTCAATGGTGACAAGTACCCTGCTTCCATGCAACAACATCTGTACAAACCGTGTTGAATCCTGTTTACAACAGTCTCACCCTGGATTGTAGAATTGCCCACAACTACTGCCCTGATGTTTCTGTAGGCTAGAAATGACTTATGTTTTTTTTCTGTAGATTGTTACTGTCAAGAGCTTGGAGTATGCATACTCAGGCCTCTGGCAATTAGCAGGCACATCTCATGTTGAAAGCAGCAGGTGGTTTATTTCATTATTTACCTTAGTTGGCAACCATTGACTGCCTGGAATCAGCACTTCATGTTGGTAATTAACAGGAACTAATCACTGAGGTGTGGTCCTAAGAGCCAGTTTGCAGGCTCTGTTCTTTAGCTTTTTGGAGGTTACATGTGTTTATGTGTTCCCACCAAATTGAGGGAATGTCTCTCCCTGTTAACAGGCTGGGCTACATTAATTTAGTTTAAGTAGTAGCCCTTGTCTGCTGTTTGACGCAGCATTCATACAAGGTCCCATTCTACCCACACCTTTTATGGTTTAAGAGGTAAGTGCACTCTAGACTTATGACTTCTATTTTAAAAGGGTTAATGAATCATCTGTGCAGTGCAAGATTCCTACTTGTGTAAAGACTTCTTGTTCCGGATCTAGTTTAGTCTTTTCTGTGCACTGTTTTCAGATCCCTGTTGTCACTGCTTGCCAACTGTAGCTGTGAATAGTTATGAAAGCACTTTGTCTTTCTAAACTAAAATTCCTCTCATAAAATGCCCAATTTTTGAAGCACCTTTCTCAGATTGGAAATTACTGTGACCTTGCTTTTAATGTGTATGTACTGTTTGCACTCCTTGTAGTGTTGAGGCTGCTTACAGTAGCACCATATATGATAATTATTTTGAACAGCTATGGTCTTGTGTTAGGTGAATGCATCCTTCTCAATTTTGTTAAGATGTCTTACAGATTTATATGCAGATGTGCCTGTAGGATGCAGTGTGCAAAGGAAGCATAGCTGGGAATTTGTTCAAAGGCCCTTGGAACTCAACTCGAATGATGGTAGAGAGTTTCTGTCCGTGTGTGAGTGCAGGCCACATCAAAGGCGGAGTGTGTGGGTTTGTGAAGTTTGAGCAAATGAGTCAAGTGATTTCAAGCGGAAATTAGTTCATGTGGTCTGGTTTGTGATGGCTGAAGCTAATTGATTTTACAAAAACTTTCTGCTGCATAATCTTGTATGTGCTTGTTGGTCATCAAAACACTGTAATCAGGCTGTACGTGTTTTGTGTAATTGTATGGCTAAAATTTCTGGAATTTCCTTATATAATTATCTACACTTGCTAATGAAGTTAGTGGGGTGATAGTGGGTAGATACTGCTATTGATGATGAAGGTCAACTGTCTGATGCTTTGTGTCTGAGACATAAGGTCATGGCAGTATGGCTGCATTCCTGTCATTTGAAACTCCAAAAGTAGTAAACCCAGCGCCTTGCTTTGGTCAATGCAGGAGGTCCATTATGAGAAGAAAGCTCCATGCTACATATCCTCTGCTTTGGCAAAGCTGCACTCCACCTGTATTCTCCCTAGGCTCCTTGTCTACCATGTTCCTGCAGGCACACGTTGAAGCAGATAAGCCACTACAATCTTCATGTGAAAAACCAGCAGCAGCACCGATCAACACACCGGAGCCAGTCTGTAACATAACTAACCAACAACTTTCTCTAATACCCAACTCAAGCCACAGCTGCCATCCTTGCCACCTTGTCGTCTCCTTTCCACGATTGGTGCATCCACATTGCCATACACGTGATAGAATGGTGCATCCCTGAAGACACCAAGCCGCTTCCAGACTGCACTCACAATCTTCCGGGTGGTGGCGGCAAAGCAATCAAACACAGGAAGGAAACAGCACATCTTCCATGCTTGGCTCTTGAGGGGACCATCCCCCCCTCCCCCGCAAGAAAAGCAAAGTGGGAAAGAGTGCAGCAGACAATCGTGTATGCAGGTGGTGACAGCAAGACAGAAAACAAATAAAACAAGTACCACCGTTCCGAGGGGCCAACGACAATTACCTGCGTAAGCGAAGAGGGCAAGCGAACATCCATCATCCATTACAGAAGGTCGTTTGTTTGTCACTTGTTGAAATCTCCCAAACCATGGTGTGCCCCCCACCACATTCTTCATACCATTGGAAAGCGGCCTCCGTGATTAAGGGTGCATGCATCAAGGTGGTTTTGTAACAGTTAGACCCTTGGATGCAAAAGTTACTGAACAATATTGTCATTGAGAATTTTAGTAAAATTAAAACTAAGAGCTTACAGAAACCAAGGTGCACTTTTGATATTGTTGGAAAGTGCTCCGTGAATAGGATTTTATGGAGATGATGTTCTAATTTTTTTTGACCTCAGGTGCAATAGATATTGAATTTTGAGTAATCTTTTGACGTTTCTTCGAAATGTAATAAAAATTCCACAAAATCAAAACTAATTTTTTAAAAAGTTCACACTTGAGAGTCAATAACATAGGCAACACTAGTTATTATGAAACAAAATATACACATATCTCGAGGTGTAGAAGGGGAGGTTCTAATTACATCAACTCCTTAAGACTTGGAGATGCTTCCTCTACTCCTTAAGCCTTTTCTAGCAAATCCATGATTTCCTCTTAAGGAATTTCTTGCTCTAAACAAATTAAGCATAAGCACCCACTCTCAAGGAGTAGGCATAATATTCTTTCTTTGCACCTTCCCAACAAGAAGGATACAATTTTGGATCCAATCTTCAATTTTTTTTTTAAAATCCTTTGCATTCTTAAGGTTGACTCCTTCCCACTCTTATAGAATAGGTGTAAGATCCCTCGTTTTTCTTAGGAGGGAATTCATGTATGTAACATGCCTTCCAAAATATACTAGTAATTGTTTTTCAATCATTTTTAATGGTTGTGTGAAACTAATTTGAAGAAAAAATGGTTGTGTCAAACCTTGAGTAAGGCCACCAATGGTTTCAACTTGCAAGAATTAAGCAAAAAATACAATAGGCATTTTTTTTAAAAAATCATTATGCAAGTCACTTGTGAATTTAAGTAAGTGCAAGATTATAATTTAAGGGCATAAGATGCTTAAGAAAATATAGTAAAGGATTGTGCCTATCTATTATGCCCTTTTAAAAATTCTATTGCATGGCAAAGTTAGCCAACATATGTTGCATCCCATAAATAATGACTATAACATATTTGGTTTACGAAATGATTTGTTTTTATGTCAACCTATAATTCTCTATGGTAGGGAACTGACATTGGGTGTCAATTATGGCTTCTAGTTTGCCAAATTGTTTACCTTACGAGATTTGCCATATGATTCATTATTCTAACAGTTAAGTTTACAAATTTAAGAACCTCCCTCCATTCCCCAAGGAACACCTATTTTCCTTGTTGGGAACTGTCACTACTCCTTGGGAGTTCATGGAAGGGACACTACCGTTTTTTTAAGACTACTTGACTTTCCCAAAATTGACAATTAGATTCATCAAAAAGTCAATTTTTTCATGGGCATTAACTCTTCAAAATTAAGGAATGTGGAGTTTTGAACTTGTTGGAGAAATTATTAAAGTTAATTACAAGTAAACAAACTTTCCATGTTAAAAAAAACATGCCTTCATGGGCATTGTTGATGTAAAAATCTCAATAATTTCCCCCTTAGTTGCCTTCGATATGCAATGACTTACAATCAATTCAAGCACATTCTAATGATTTGTTTATTTGATAATGATTGTAACATTCAATCGATGTGGTTGCTTATTGGATTTAGGGTTTCAATTGTTGCAATTTGCAAATGGGTCATATGAAATTTTGTAATGCTACCCAATAGTCTAAATTTTACAACATTTTTCTCAAGGATCATCATAATTTATGGGGCACACCTTTTCATTTTTTTAGGAAATTCATTATCCACAAAGATGTCATCCCAATGCATGTTTAGTGGATGTTTCATTGTATTTGTGTAACAACACATCATTTACATTGTAGCATTCTTCTTCTTCATCCTTGTTGGAGCATTTGATTTCCATTTGCATTGTTCCATCTTCCTTGTGTATGCAAACTTGTTCCTTGTTATTGGTTTTACTTTGTTGTAAATCACGCTTGATTGTGTTTATGTTGTATGTAGTTTTTTGTTTATTATTTCATTTTGCATTGTGTCATCATCATCACTTCATTTTATTTCCATTTGCATTGTTCATAGTCTTTGTCATTGAAATTGTTTACATAGTCATTGCATTTCATTTTAATTTGCTACATATCACATCCATATTTAAACACATCTCAATTTTGAAGATTTCTTATATATTTTATGTATTGCAATCTTTTGTGAAAAAACATTTTTTAGCCATGTCAAACTATAAGAATGATTGAAACAAGCCCATGATGCACTATAGTCAATTCAATTGTCCACCCACTCCAAGGCCCCTAGAGCCAAACATTTTACGTTTGTGGCATGAAGAGTAGTGAAAGAAGCAAAACAAAATGATGTTACTTAACACATGGGTATTATTTTAATACATCCATATGAATGGTGAAAGAAAGTTGCAAGAATTGATAGACATTTAAAGGAGCAAGTGAGGTTGCTAAGAAATAAAAAACAATCAAAGTATAAATGCCCATGTTGTGAGGATCCAAAATTAAATTCAATCGACATTGGTTATGTAAGCCATGTGATGGGGTGTGGGCCATAAATTTTTTGTCAGCCTTGATTGGTAGTTGCAATTGTTGTGGAAGGAGATTTTGTAGTTGACATCAAATGTTTTGGGTGTAAGGAATAGTTGAACACTTATTTCAACAAAGCCATGGGGAAGCACACAATAAGGTGTAAACACATTACAGTGACCCTTTTTAGGGTGTCACATTATACTATTTTTCAAGGGTGTGCATGTTTGAATGTATCCCGCCTCAAACTTTTGAAATAATTTCACAATATTTTTACATATTATGTATAACCTAAGCAATATATTAAAAAAAAACTTTTTTTTTTTTTTTTTTATAAAGTGAAAGATTGGAATATATTTGTGGAAACAAATGTAGTGTACATGTGTATTCAAAAACACAAATATATTCCAAAAACAATTTAAATAATTTTTAATATTTATGAAAGTTGAAGATATATTGAACCATGTTTGGATACCATGTGACTAATTTGAAATTTTGCATCTCAAAAAATGAGTTTTTTCAGCAAAGATGCAACAAATGTGTAATAAATTGAAATTTGACAAATAATCACATTCACATGAAAAATGACAAGCATAGCTAGATGGGTCATTCTTTTGATTCCATTAAAATTGATTATTTTAATGATTAATGAAGCTTTAAAGTTAATGTAGTCAAAACAAGACAATGGCCCTATTATACCAATGTATATTATAAATATACTCACATGGATCCTTCAATATAGATAATGAAATTTATTATTATTTTAAAAATAATATTACATAACATTAATTTGTAAAGATAATAATTATAGGACCCAAAATTCAAAATTGATACCATACTTTTGGAACAATTATATTATATGTATTATAATACTAAACCCAAAAATGCCCTAAAAGGGGTCAATGTAATATGCTTTCACCCAATACATGCAAAGTATCCCATTCATGCTATGACCTGTAAGGAACTTATAATTCTTGGATAACTTTCACAACCAATGTTTTTCCTAAGCCCTATTAGACCCCCAAAGTTGAGTGTTAGAACATTGGTCCAAGTGTACAAAATTGCGACCAATGTTCTTCCTAGGCCCTATCAAACCATGAAAGTTGAATGTTAAAACAATTGTCCAAGTGTACAAAGTTGCAAAGTTGGCTAATACATTAGTGAAAAGGGATAATGACTACAAGCTTGTCTTGTAAAATCAAGCACACTAGTTCCTTTGCCTAGATAATTACAAAACAAGACTATTAAATTGGTTGCACACAAGTCATTTCAAGCAAAAGTATTTGAGGAAATAATGAAGGGAGTGGAGGAATCTTCAAATGTTGATAATAATGAGGATGCAAGGCTATCACCACTTTGACCAATTGAATATTGCCTTGATCAATTAGGCATATTTGGCAAAATGCAACCCCCTTCGCCTTCCAATATGATTTGTCACTAATTGTGCCTAATTGGCATGGAAGGACTAATTCAACCATGAATTACAATTGTCATGGTGGATAAAAGATTTGCACACAAACAACTAGACATATCTTGATATGTATAGCACATTTTTGGGCCATTAAATTTGTGAACCTCCCCATTGCAAAAGTTGATATGGATGAGTTTGACATGAATTGCAATTCATGAATGGTAAAATCTTGCCAATGCTTCGCCAATTTATTCATTTTCATCCTTATTTTTCTTGGAAGTCTCTTTTAACACCAAGGAGCAACAATTTGCTTGTTTTTCCTAGGGGAACTGTCTAAGGACAAGGTCAAGGTCTTTTCTTGGATTCCTCGGGGGAACTTGCTAGGGACAAGGTCAAGTTTTTTTGGGGGATTCCTTCAAGGAACTTGCTAAGGACAAGGTCAAAAGAACTCATTTTCATTGTTTTCCTTGGTTCAAACAACCAATCAAACAATGAAGGAGATGTATTGGTCTCCTTAAGACATCCTCAAGGATATTGATTAGAAGTCTTGATGAAGACATGCCCCATGAAGATGGATAGGTCTCCTCATGAATTCCAATCAACATTCTTAATGAAAACCCAAGGAGACCAATCCATTTCCTCAAATAACTATCCTTGAAAACACAAATCTATTTCCTTGAAAATGTATACATAATTCATCTCCCCAAGTAAATATCCTCAAGGCTTTTCAAGAAAACCAATCCATCTCCTTGGATATGTTTCTTTGGGATATCCAAGGACATCATTTAGTTTTTTCGAGACTTCCTGGGAGATGGTGTTTTCTCCCTAAGTCTCTTGTGGAGATTAGTTTTCGTGTGATTAAAAATCACTTAGAATTTTGTAATGAATTGTTTGAATCAAATCTTTGAAAACTTGTCCTTTTTGTGCTCCAAAAGTTTTTTCATGAAGGAGGTTTGGTAAAGAGGTTGTCATGTTGTATCAAGCTCATGATGCATAATGTTCTTTCGCATGGGTCTCAAAGAGGAGATGGACAAATGAGTGGTGTATTTCAAGAACAATTGAGCAAGTAGTTACTTGAATAGGGCATCCAATATGCTTCTTGATGCACCTTTGCCCCTAAAATCTAAAGCGCAAAAAACAACATTCCACAACATGCAAAGGGAGGATGATGATCGAGTGAATCACTTCTAGCATTAATAATATTATCTTGAGTCACAAGCTCGACAAGTACATTAATTTGGCATAAATATGATTCAAGTGATGGGGTCCATTGGGGATGAAAAAATTCATCAATCTTTCCTTCACGAATAATAAGTTATAAAATTGGTTAAATACTCACCATTGCGTGTTAAGATGTTTCACAAATTTTTTGCAACATATCTAAATTTTTTAATGACGATACAATAGCATTGTGGGAAGAGGTCATGGTGACGTATTAGATAGATTTGTAAAAGTGAGTTGTGATTTTGAAGTTTCTACCTACGTATTGCATAATTTGTATGTTAAAATCGCTCAAATGATTTTGCTCTTGAGGTTGGATGTTGAAAAGTTAGGTGGGGCTTTCAATTCTTGTATATGTGCAGGCCTAACCCTTTGTGATAAGGTTCAATTCCCCCAAGGGAGAATGGTAATTGGTGGGTGTGATTAATATAAACTTAATTTTGGCAAGGCCTTGATTTTGTTATGGTTGAATTTTTTTGTTATATGTTCCATAACAAAACTTACATATAAAATTGCTTCACCATTACAAAATCCAAGGTTGAACTATTGCCAATAATTTTAAATTTAAAAATTAAACACATTTTCCAAATGTATGAAAAATGTGAAAACAAAGTAGCCAGTTTAATGGGCGTCATTAAATTTAAAAAACCGGTTGTCAAAAAATTCGTATAAAAAAAAATGAAGGTGGCTTCACATTTCTCCTTTAAAAATTAGCTTGTGGCAAAATATGCTCTATTGTCCAATTGAGGGCAAGCATTCTGGCATTGTGCATAATATAGAAAACCCCCCATTGTCCATGTTTTTTTTTTTTTTTTTTTTTTTTTTTTTTTATTTCTTAAAGAGTTGGTTTGGGTTTTTTTTTTTTTTTCGAAATTTTATTTAGAATTTTGGAAAATTTCAATGCTTTTTACATTGCCAT
>Ga0116227_10001716_pt1 | contig 49464 bp, 37 predicted proteins | sample S1TSphgellanicum_FD_89693 | JGI IMG/M metagenome (GOLD analysis project Ga0116227, IMG submission 89693) | Host-associated microbial communities from peat moss isolated from Minnesota, USA - S1T2_Fb - Sphagnum magellanicum MG | ecosystem: Host-associated > Plants > Peat moss > Unclassified...
CTTCCCCCAGATCGCGACGACGTCGATCAGCAACACCGTCCAGACGGCTCCCTCGCCGACCGTCCCGGTCGACTACGGCTACAACGGGTCTGCAAGCGAACAAGCCGCCGCGGCTGCGAACCGTCACGGCGGCGCCTCGATGCTGCAACCGTATCTGTCGCAAACGACGATCTCGCAGACCTTGTTCAATTCGTTCCACTGGCTCTTTAGCGTGCACGGTCAAGCGACCGAGCCGTACTGGCTGGTAGCGGCGCCCCTGTGGGACGCAGCCGACATAAACTACGGAACGGCCTATAGCGCCACGAACAGCGAAATCAATAGCAGCACGTTTGCCAACGGCGACAATTCGCCGCTGTATTATATGGGCTTTGACAAGATATGGCACTGCCCTACGGCGGGCTCTTGGGGTAGTCCGGGCAGTTCTCCCGGGCGAGGACTCTGTCCGAATGAGGATCTGCTCACGATGAGCAGCGGGGAATATCTCGACTACTACAATTGGTCCAACGGGACCGCCGGTATCGGGGGGTACGCGACGTCCACCGGCCCGGGCGGCTCGACGGGCACGTTCGAGGCGGCAGCGTGCCACCAGCGCGCGCTTTCGGCCTTGGTGTATTGGTTTATCTACCTCAAACAAAATAAGGCGTCATTCGCAACAGACCCGCTCAACTACCTCGAGACAACGTACAATCCGTACTACTATAATCGCTCCGGATACACCAACTTTTCGACTGCGAACTTTTTCCTCAATAGACCCAACGGCGCGGGCTCCGATGGTATCGATACCATAGTCAACAGTGATATCAAGGAAATCTACGGCTGGGATCTGGAGTCGACGACGTACGTGAGCCCTGGGAATCTCGGCCAGAATCCACTCTACCCGACGAAGGGATGCACGTGATGCGCACGCATGCCACGCGCGGGCAAGTGTTGCCGCTGTGGATCACGGCGGTCCTTACGACCTTGACGTTTACGTATTTGATCATAAATTACGGCAACACGTTGCGCTGGCAGATGCGCGCGCAGAATGCCGCCGACGCCGCGGCGCAAGCCGTCATGGCGATTCAGACGCAGCACTTCAACGAAATTACAGCGCTGCTCTACGCAAGCAACGTCGAGGAATTTCGCGCGCGGTTGCTGCTCGACGGCATGCTCAACGCGCTCAACGGCGCGGGGGGCTGTAGCGGCCTCCCGTCCAAACAGCAGGCGGTCGCACAGCCACAATTTGCGACGGGCTCCGGCACTTGCGATCAAGTGTTTTCAGACCTCATGCCCTATTATATGGAATCGGTTCAGCGCTATACAAACGATCTGTACCAGCTCAATGACGTCGCCATCCTTACGAATTATGCCAATTGGAAGGCGGATAGTAAGGCGATGGTCACCCATCTCGATTCGTCGACCAGCTGCAATACGACGTCGACGACGACGGTCGTGAGCGATGGCGGCGATTGCGCTTTCCAGTACACGCTCAACGGCATCGCCCTTCGCGACAGCTCCTATCAAGGCGGACTCTTGACGGACGCCGCGGACGGCTACAAGTTTTCCGTACATGCGTCCCTTCCGGAAACGGAGAACTCGCAATTCTTCGACCCCGGCATGGTCGACATCGTAACCTGCGCGAAAGTGCCGCCGGTCATCTCGCTCTTCGCGGGGCTCAACGCGAAGCCGCACTATGCGATCGGCCGCGCGGGCGCGACGGCGGTGATCACCGAGGAAGATTGGTTACAGCCGGGCACGTTGATCGACCCGGCGCGTGGTTCCTCGACCGTTTTCCAACCATACGAAAGTTATACGACCGCCGATTCGACCCTCGCTTACGATTGGTACGGCGTCTCGTTCGGTGGATCGAGCTGGAGCGTGGTGACAAAACCCGATCCTAGCGTTCCGGGCCAGACGGACTACAGTTATGCCCAGAACTCCACGTCGCCCGGGTTGGACGTTTTCGCGTCGTGGTGGGGGGCTATGCCGTACGATCCGCGTAACGTCGGTGCTGCCGCACCGACCGTCGCTACGGTCTGCCCGCCGTGAGGCGCTGGGCGGGGAGTCGCGGGCAGGCCGTCTTCGAAACCGCGATCATGATGCCGCTTTTCTTGGTAGCGTTCTTCGGCCTCATTTGGGCGATGAAGGACTCTTCGCTCTCCGCACGAGCGGCACTCGCCGTGCGCTACGGCGGCATGGTCGATTCGCTGCAGCAACCGTATGTGGCATATTCGCTTTACGACGTGTACGCGACGATCGATAACGTCGTGCCCGCGGCGAACACGACGTGTTACCCCGGCGATGCCTCGCAGCTCACGGCGGGCTACCATGCGTTCTGGCTCCCGAACACGACCGCTGCACTCGTTACGCCCTGCGCGACCAAAGTCGCCATCATCTCGAGTCCGGAAACGTATACGCAGCCCGTGATGCTGCGAAACGACTACGCATCGATCACGGCGACCGCGCCCGTCGGCGGCTACCTCACGTCGGCGCTGCACGGTTCGACGACGACCGTGAGGGCGGCCGAGAACTTCTTTCGCGGGCCCGACGTGGGAACGATCATGACGTGCACGACGATCGGCGCGGTGATCAAGGCCTCGCTCGAGGGAAAAAGCGACACGGCTGTCCCCACGTCGCTTTCGAGCACCGGCGCGAACGCGATGCCGTATACGCCGGCAACGGCAGGGGTCGTTACCGGCACGACCGGCTCGTGCGGCCCCACGACGTCGAGCTTCACCGCTCCGGCCGCGCCGTACTGAAGTAGTTAGGCCTCGGCGATCGTGCACCGGCACCCGGCGCCCATTCGCTGGGCTTCGCCGTCAACTCTGCCCTGACTCCAGGGAAAATACGGGGGAAAGACGGATAGGTCCGGCGGAGCGATACGCCGGAAAGCTCGACATGCGAAGAGAAAGCGGGATGTAGCTCAGCTTGGTAGAGCGCTTGCTTTGGGAGCAAGAAGTCGCAGGTTCAAATCCTGTCATCCCGATTGGAGTCGCGGTCCGCAATCGCGCGATTCCCGCGCGGAGATCGAGTCGCCGACGCGCTACGCCGCCACGAGAGGACCGCTCGGAGTCCATTCGAACGAACACCGTGCGTCGCCACCGCTCCGGCGCCCGTGGTCTAATGGATAAGGCACGAGTCTTCTAAACTCGAAGATGGGGGTTCGATTCCCTCCGGGCGCGCCATGCCGGCGGCGCGGAACGCAGCTCGCAGGCCGGCGAATCCCAGTGCAACGGCGCATCGCGCACGACCACCGGCGGCCTTCGGACTCCGTCACCTCCGGTTCGCCGGCTGGATCGCGAGCGCCGCCATCAGGTATCCGGTCGCGTGATCGAGCGCCTGGACGGGCAACGGGATCGGTTTTTCCGCGCACGCCGCGCGCACGCCCGCGTCGGCGATTCCCGAGCTCATCTGCACCAAACTGTCGAACCCGCGACGAACCGCCCACGGGCCCGTCCAGCCGTACGCGTCGAGGCGGCGTTCGTGTGGAGGCGGATCCAGCCGTCACGGGTGCGGTAGTCGCCCGCTAGCGGCGGACCACGCCGGCTGCGTGAGTTTCGCCCTCATTCGCCGTCGACGATCCGATAACGCAGCAACTCGGCCGGCGGGCACGTGGCGGCCAGCGGTTCGACGCGCTGATACGCTTCGAAGCTCCAGTCGGGGTCTTGCCGCATCAGCAGCGCCGCCTCGAGCGTCGTTCGCAGCTCGGGCGAAAGCGCGGGATCGGCTAACGCCGCTTCGTCATCGGGCGAGAGCTTCGGCACGGCGTCTTCGCTAACGACGGTGAACTCGGCGACCCCGGACTCTTGCGCGGCGTCCACGATCTCGACGTGGTACGTTCCCGTTTCGAACGTCACGCCGGGAAGCACGGCCGCGCGCGCCTCGACGTGTCGCGTCGCTCGTGGCGCCGTCACGCCGTTACGGTATACGGAGACGTCGAAGGGCGGCGTGCCACCGCCCCACTCGAGGGCGAGCTGACGGGTTCCCGCCACCAGGCGCAGCCCTTTGCGCGAGAGCAGGGGAATGTCGATCGACGGCGCGGCGTGCCCCCCGCGCGAAACCATGCTCTCCGTTTCTTCGGCATACTTATCGTCGTGCGGTCCGACCAGAATCGAACCCAAATACGTCAGCATGTTCTGCAAAGAACTGCTGCCGGCGGCCGCGGACACGGGTCCGACGCGTTTGTTGCAATCGCCGTCCGGCGCACCCACGCAGTACGGCGCGCTTCCGGCGTACAGCGTCACCGGATGGCGCGCGATCGCGAGCGCGATGTAATTTTTAGGGCCGGAACCCGGCGCACCGCCGGCCGCTTTGACGCTGACCCGATCCCCCGGGGCTAAGGGCAAGAGCGGCGTTAGCGGGACGTTCCGTCCGTCGCGTTCGACGACGTATGCTGTGGCCGGCCCGTTGTAATCGTACACGTAGGCGAGCGATTCGGACGCGTTCGCGGCAGGCCCGGCGAGCGCCGCAAGCGCGCCGAGCGCAACCATGGGCAGGACGAACGTTCTTCGCACGTTACTTTTTCCTCTTGATCAAATGGAAATGCTCGGCCCTCGTAACCCATTCGTGGATCTGAATTCCGATGCATGGCACGCTGAGGTCTAACCACACGCCGCTTTCGAGCGAGGCCAGGCTCGAGGCGATCAAGCCGGCCAGAGTCACGGCGAGCGCCCCGATCAGCACCGCCGTCGGATGCCAGCGTAAGAACGCCCAGGACAGCGTGAAGACGAGTATGAGATCGAGCCCGACCGACAGCAGCCGCGGCGCTTCACCCAAGACGGGGTTCGGGCTCAGCAGCGAATCGATCTCATTGAGGAGCACGAGCGCGCCGGGCATCTCGCCGCCCGGAACTCGATGGTAATCGCCGTTCTCACGATAGGTGCTTCCGATGACCACGACGCGCTTGCCGCGAACGCAACCGTCGCGGTCGGTGCAGTCGATATCCAGTTTGGCCCCACCCAGCACCTCGGCGGCGGGGAAGTCGCGTTCGAGCGAAGACGTCGCCTCCGCCGCGTTCCAGGAAATGAAGTAACGCAACGTGCGCGCCACGTCATCTTCTTTGAGTTCGAGGTCGCGCACGGTCGGGAGGGACCGGGGCGCCGGCGGCGCAGCGGAGCGGCATTCCGCAGGCGCGAAACTCGTTTGCAGCGGACGGGCGACCTGGTTTTGATAATCCCACGCTTCGCCCGGCGCAAGCGGCTTTCCGAACGCATACGCCAGAAGCCCGCTCGCGGGCAGGACGTCGCTCGTGCCCGATGGCGCGCAGGCCGGTTCCCATAGGCGCCAGCGCCGGACGACGTAATCGGGATCGTGGTCGAAGGTGACCGAACCCCAGAAGACGCTACGCGAATTCGAGCCGATCGCGGCGTCGAGAAACGAGGGTAGCGCAATTTTCGAAACGGCGGTTGATTCACCGACTAAGCGCGGCAAGATGACCGGCACGCAACTGCCTGGAGCGGGCGGCCACGGTTTGCGCGCGCAGCCGCGCGAGTACGCGCCGAGGTATTCGCTGAGCTCCCAATCGCCGTAGAAGAACCGTTGCACCGCGTCGAGCGAGGGCGGCGGCGGCGCAAACGCCGGTGCCCCCGGGGACTTCGAGCGGCCCGCGAGCGACGTCAGAGCCCGCTGCATTGCAGCGGCCGGTTCGCCGTGCGCCGTCCGGCCGCTCGCCTCGCGGAAGGCTTCGGCGAGCGGGTCGCCCCGCGGCTCGCTCAAGTCGACGTCGACCACGACGGCCGCCGCACCCGCGTCCACGGCCGCTTCGATCAACCGGCCCAGCTTGTCGCGCGGCGTGAAGAAGGGCGGCGGCATCCCTTTATCACCGAACGAAAGCTCCGACGGTTCGTCGATGTCGATCAGGGCGACGTGCGGCCCGGTGTGCGTTCCGGCCAGCGCCGCAATCTGCCAGTCGAGACCGAACTGCCGCAGCGCGGCGAACGCACCGGCCGCCTCGGAAATCTGCAGCGCGAGCGTTAGCGCGACACCGATCGCCACGTTCGTCCAAAAGTGCTTGCCCTCGTCATCGCGCCCGCTCCACCAGGCCGTCAACCACTGCTTTGCGGGCGCCCAGACGCGCGCGATCATCCGCGCGCTCCGCCGCTCGCCCCGTCGCCAAAGATGACGGTCGACGCCCAGAAGTAGGGGAAGCGCAAGATCGCGTCGTCACCGTGAAGCAACGCGAGCTTGGCGTCGCGCAGCGCTTCCGCCGGCGACTTGCCGGCCCGCAGGCCTCCGTAGAATGCGGGCGTCAGCTGCGAGGCGGCGAGGTCGGAAAGCTCCCAGAGCGTCACGGAAACGACCGGCGTGCCGGCGTACATGAAGGCTTGCGTGAGGCCGCGAACCCCATCGCCGTGGTTCACGGTTCCGCGCCCCGTATTACAGGCCGAGAGCGAGACGACGTCCGCGTCGAGCGAGAGGCCCAGGACGTCTCCCATCGTGAGAAAGCCTTCGCCGCGTTCGGGGTGCGCGAGCACGAGTGAGGGCTGCGCGAGCCCTTCGACTTGGTCCGGCAAGACGGCGTGGGTCGCGAACAACAGGTACCGATAATCGCGCAGACACGGCGTTTTCGCGCAATCCGCGGCTTGCAGCTGTAGGACCTTGTCGCGCGACGCATCCTCGCCTTCGTACAGCGGCCGGCTGTCTTCGGGCGCACCCAAGGTAGCGACCACGGCTTTGGCCTCGCCTTCGCTACCCGGCAGCTCCGGAAAGACACCGCGCGGTCCGAAGTACGAAGCCAGCACGCTCGTTTGCAACGTCGCCAGCGGCGAACGGTCTTCGCCGGCGCTGACCTGTTCCGGCTGCGCGTAGGCGGGATTCGCGAAGGCAACGACGGGGAAGCGCGGCGCGCGGCGCGCGGTTTCAGCCGCGCGCAAAACCGCTAACAACGATGCCGAGGAGAGATAACTAACGGCGCGGTCCTCGATCAGGAAGTGCGGTTCGGAGGCGTTCGACGGGTCCTGGGTGACGAGAGCCTCGAAAGCGAGCTGATAGAGCGGCCCCGTCGGCACGACGAGAAGGTGGGTGGCCCCTTCCACACTCGCCCGGGCCGCAGGCGGAACGAGCCAGGTGTAGAGCGCGTACGCGTCGCTTGCGACTTGCGGTTCGAGGGCCGTCGCCCGATCCGTGAGAATGCGACGGCTCGTAATCGCGTGGTCGAGGTCGTCTTGCATCGCCTGCGGACCTCGTAAAACCGCTTGGACCTTCGCGGTGACGTCCCGCGTGCCGCCTGCCAGCGAATACAAGCTCAGGTGCGAGCGATCGATCACCCAGAGAGCCGTCGCGTCGTCGAGCACGGCGTACACGAGCGCGACTTCGCCTGGTCCGAGCAGACGCTGCAAGGTCGCGGGGTCCCGCGGTTGCGGGTGGGTCAGCGCATAGTAGGCGGGATAGGCGACGCGCAACCGGCTCTCGAGGGCGGCGCGCGAACGCAGCAGGCTCGCGAGCTCGCTTGCCAGAGCCGAGACCGCCGCTGCGTCCACGGCGGCAGCCGAGCGCGATTTCGCTAACAGCCCTTGGACTCGTTCCGTTTCGCTAGCGAGCTCCGACTCGCGCGCCGTGACTTGCGGCGGTACGCCGGAGAACGTGCGGGCCGAACTCTGTCCGATCTCCTCGAGAAATGCGCGGCCTTGCTCGCGTTCGAACACATCGAGCGCCTTACGATCGTAGCCGCGGCCGGGGAAGGCGGCGTCGAGCTCGCGCAAGTAATCGAGGTATTCGTCGTAGACGAAGAGTTTATTTTCGAAGAACGAGCGGCGCTCGGAGCCGGCCTCGAGCGAGGCGCGCAGCGCCTCGATCCGCTCGAGCGTTGCGTCGTAATCGGCCAGCGCGTCATCTCGGCGTCCGAGCCGGCTTTCGGCCCGTGCCGCGACGCGCAAGGCACGCCAGATCGGTTCGGGCGCGCCGAGCCCGCGCTCGATGCGCAAGGCTTCGTGCGCCGCGGACAGCGCCTCGGCGTTGTGACCGAGCAGATTCTCCTCGTTGCCGACGTTGCTGAGGTCCTGCGCGGTCTGCATCCGGTTGCCGGCGGCGCGGTCGAGCTCGAGCGCGCGCTGGTGCGCCCGCAGCGCCTCCTCGTTCCGGCCGGCCCGCTCCAGCACGTTGCCGGTGTTGTTGAGGTCGGCCGCTTCGCCCGCCGGGTTGTCGAGCTTGCGGTCCAGTTCGAAGGCGTCGCCTTCCGCGTCGACCGCGTCGCCGGCCCGATCGAGTTCCGCCAGCACGACGCCGACGTTGCCGAGATCGCCGGCTTGACCGCGCAGGTCGCCGAGCTTGCGATGAAGCGCGAGCGCTTCCTGAAATTCCGCGAGCGCGTCCTCGTTACGGCCGAGATCCTCGTAGACCACGCCGACGCTGCCCAGCGCGTCGGCCAAGCCGGAAGGGTCGTCGATGCCGCGGTCGAGCGCGAGCGCACGATCGAGCGCGTGCAAGGCTTCGTCGTAACGGCCCAGATCGTTATCGACGATCGCCGTGTTCGCTAAATCCGCCGCCTCGCCGGCCACGTTGCCGAGCGCGCGGAAGATCCGCAAGGCCGCTTCGTGGGCGGCGAGCGCCGGAAGGTAGCGGCCGAGATCCTCTTCGACGATGCCGATGTTATCTTGGTCGCTGGCTTCGCCCAGACGATTTCCGATCGCTCGAAAAAGCGGCAGCGCGGCTTCGTGCGATTGCAGCGCCGCCGCGTACCGCCCGATATGCTCGTCGACGATGCCGATATTGTTGAGCGTCTTGGCTTCACCGCGACGGTTTGCGATCGCACGATGCAGAGCAAGCGCCTGCGCGAATTCCCGTAGCGCCTCCGCGTAGCGGCCGCGCATTTCGTCGACGAGGCCGATTCGACCGAGTTCGTCGCCTTCACCGGCGCGATTGCCGACGCTTCGGTCCGAGCGCAGCGATGCTTCGTCTGCGTTGAGTGCGGCCGTCAGCCGGCCCTCGCGCATCGCCACGACGCCGATTCCACCGAGGGCGCCCGCCTCATCGAGACGGTCGTGCCGCGCGCGGGCTTCGGCAAGCGCGCGTTCTTCATCGGCCAGCGCCGCCGCGTAGCGGTTCAGATCTTCGAGCGCGATGCCGCAGTCGACGAGATCCGCCGCGGCCCGCATTCGATCGCCCAACTGTAGGTGCAGCGAGCGCGCGCGTTGCGCGGACGCGAGCGCGGCCTCGAACCGGCCGAGAACCTCTTGCGCCTCGCCACGCCCCGCGAGGGCGTCGGCTAAGTCGCGCCGGTCGCCTTGCCTTGTGGCGAGGGTCGCGGCTCGCTCGAATTCGGTCAGCGCTTCCGCCGGCCGGCCGGCGGTCGCCGCCGCTTGCGCGAGCCGCAGTTGCGCGGCCGCGCCCCCAGCGTCGCCGGACGTCGCCGAGACCGCGAGGACGAGCGCGAGGGCAAGGACCGAGGCGGACACCTAGATCGGCAGTCCCGTCCCCGGCGGCGGCGTGCTCGACCAGCGCGCGAACGTGGCCGGATGCGCTTTGAAGTAGGCTCTGAGGTGGCTGATGCGGTCGCTCATCGACGGGTGATGCTGGACGTAAGCTTCGTACCCCGCGTCGCCCTCTAGGCGCTGGACCTCGCGGGCAAACCAGATCGAGCCCCACGGGTCGTAACCGGCTTGCGCGGCCAGCAGCGCACCGCGCTGATCGGCTTCGTACTCCTGTTGCCGCGTGTAGTTGAGGAACGTGTAGTTGCTAGCGAGCTGCGCGGCGTCGAGCGTGTACGACGGGCTTTGCGAATTTTGAGAGTGTCCGAACAGGCCACCCATCTTCGTGAAGATCGTCTGTCGCATCTTCGTCTGCTTCTCTTGCGCCGTCAGGTGCCCGAGGACGATGTGGGCGGTTTCGTGCCCCAGCACGTTAGCGAGTTCGGCGACGTTGTCGACCGAGCGGAGCAACCCCTCGTTCACGAAGACGTAACCGCCCGGAGCCGAGAACGCGTTCATCTGGTTTCCGCGCACCACGTAAAAACGTTCGGTCCACCAATGCGGCGCCGCGGCACGCGAGATGCGAGCGCCGGTCCGCTGCAGGATGGCGTCGTAGGGCGAATCGGTCACGAGCTGGTTCTTCGCGCGCACGTCGTTATAGACGGATTGGCCCTGGCGAAGCTCGTCGCTTTGGTCGGCCGAGGCCCGCGCGGCGGCCGCCAGCGCGAGGATCGTTACGAAAGCCGCTAAGCGCATCAGACCCGCGCCACGGACTTGTACGCGCGAATCAGCGGATCGGGCTGGCGCATGCTGCAAGCTTGCACCGTGTAATGCGCGTTTGTGATCAGGGCCTTGGTGGAGTCCGGCGAGCCCGTGAGGCAGCCGTGATCGTTGGCGAAGTGAATCGGTCCGGTCAGCGCCGAGTCCGATTCCACCGAGGTCAGTTCTTGCTCTTGCTCGGGCGTCGTTTGTTCGCTCGACGTCGAGCGCATCGAGCTGGAAGTCGTGGACGCCGTGTGGCCGAGGTGGGCGAGCGACGACCCGAGTCCGCTGAAGAAGCCTCGCTTCTTCGGCGGGTCCGCAGCGGCGGCGCTGCCCGAGAAGAGCATCGTCGCGCCGTCACGCGCGCGCACGTATTCGATCTTATACGTCCGGCCGCTCGTGTCGACTTGCACGTTCTTGATGCGAAAGCCCGCGGGCACGGGATCCGGCACGACCGCAAAACCCAACTGATGGAGCTTGGCCTGGACGGGCCGCGAGAGCCCGCTATCAGAGCCTTGCTGGGCGAAGCCGTATGCCGGCCAGAAAGCGACGGCCAGGGCCGCCGCCGCCGCGGGTAGAGACCGGAATTGCTTCATCGTCACTGGAGCATAGCGGGACGTGCGTCTCAAAAGCGTCTATCCCGGCGGGAATGAGGCTGCCGTGTACGAACTGATGTCGGTCGGTTCGGCCCTAAGGTAATCCTTTCCCGAACGGGCGGCGCATGCGCGGTGATTGTAGCTCAGTTGGTTAGAGCGCTGGACTGTGACTCCGGAGGTCGCGGGTTCGAGCCCCGTCAATCACCCCAAGAAACCGGCGTAGTTGCACGTGGACGCCTGCTCGGCAGACGCGACGGCACGCGTCGTCAAACCCTCGCCCGATGAAGACGCAGATTCAGACCGGCGACATCCAAGCCGTGTTGCTCGTCGACGGCACGTGGTATCGGGTCAAGGATGGAAGCTTCGAGATCGTCACCTTGACGATCGACGGCGCTCCCAGCGGCGGGCCGCTCGGAGGGCTTCCACGGCACAAGGAGATCGGCGAAGCGTTCACGTTCGTGCAATACGAGCGACGCGAAGACGCGGCCAGGGGCGAGAACGCGGGCGAGCGCATCTCGGGCGAGTTGAGCGCGATCGTGGCTTTCCGGCAGAAGAACTCCGCCACCCGAAACGTCGTGTACTGACCAGGTGCGGACCCGCATCCTTCGAGGACCGTGCCCGAACGCCGCGAACGAAGGGCCCTCGTGAGCGCGCGCTCTTAGCTCAATTGGTTAGAGCATCGGCCTTTTAAGCCGCTGGTTCTGGGTTCGAGTCCCAGAGGGCGCACCACCGAAGCTTGGGACGTCGCCTGAAGAAACATCGGCCTTTTAAGCCGATGGGGAGCTTCCGGAGGGGAGCACATCGCCGTTGGAGGGCATTCGGCTCGGTGCGCTCAGGGCGCGAATTTGAAGACGGTGCCGGTCCCGTAGAGGCCACCCTGCGAGGCGGTGCCGTAGAGGATACCGCTCAGGCCGGCGAGGCCGTTTGGCCGGCCGCCATCCGGCGTGCCGGCAAACTCGTGCAGCACGCGTTCGGCGCCCGCGGCCGTCAGCTCGAACAGCGTGCCGGAGTTTCCCGTGCCCGCGTTCTCGGTGGTTCCGAAGAATGCGCCGCCCTGCGGTACGAGCGCGGCCGTCGGATTTGCGCCGTCGGCCCCGCCCCCGAAGCTATAGAGAACGCGTTCCGAGCCGGCGGTGCTGACCGCGAAGAGCGAACCCTCGCCATGGGCGCCGCCCGAAACCGTCGAACCGTAGAGGATGCCGCCGGACGCGATCAGACCGGCGTACGGGGTCGCGCCGTCGGGGCCGCCCTTGAAACTGTAGACGACCCGCTCGTTGCCGGACGGGCCGATCTCGAAGACCGTCCCGGCCCGGTGTGCACCGCCGTACGTCGTGACGCCGTAGAGCGCGCCGCCGGCCGCGACGAGGTCCGGACCCGGGCCCGCGCCGTCGGCCCCGCCGCCGAACCGGTGCAGGACGCGCTCCGCGCCGGCCGCCGTCGTCGCGAAGACGGTCCCCTGGCCGTTCGTTCCGCCGCCGGCCGTCGTGCCGTAGAACGTGCCGCCGAGTTCGGTCAGGCTCCCCTGCGGATTCGCGCCGTCCGGAGGAGCGGCGAAGCTGTAGACCACCCGCTCCGCCCCCGCCGGGGTCAGGGCGAACACCGTGCCGTTCTCATGGGCGCCGCCGGCGGACGTCGTTCCGTACAGCGTGCCGCCCGACGACAGCAAGCCGCCTTCCGGGTTCGCGCCGTCGGGCTTCCCCCTGAAATTGTAGAGGATGCGAGGTACGCCGGCGGGGCTCAGGGCGACGACGGCACCGGCGCCGTCGAAGTCACCCTCGCCGAATTCACCGCCCCCCTCCGTCGTGCCGTAGAGCGTGCCGTTGACGGCCACGAGCGGCCCCTGCGGGCTTTCGCCCGACGCGCCGCCGCCAAAATCGTGGAGCACGTGCTCCACGCCGGACGTGGTGACCGAGAAGAACACGCCGCGCCCGAACGCGCCGCCCGATGAGATTCCGTACAACGTGTCCCCGACCGGGATCAGCGCCGGCGCGCCATCTTCGCCGTCGCTACCGTCGAACGCGAAGATCGGCTCTTCCGCGCCGGCGGCGCTCAGCTTGAACACCGTACCGTCGCCATGCGCCCCGCCGGACGCGGTGCTCCCGTAGAATGCGCCGTTCGCCGCGCTGATGGTCGTGGGCGCGAAGCCGTCCCGTCCGCCCTTGAAGCTGTACACGACCCGTTCCGCACCCGATGCATCGACCGAAAAGACGGTTCCATCGGAGTGGGCGCCGCCGCCCGAGGTCGTGCCGTACAGGGTGCCCCCGGCCGCGACCAGCACGCCCGTCGGCTGGTAGCCGTCGGTCCCGCCGCCGAAGCTGTGAACCACGTGCTCCGCACCGGCCGGGGAGACCGCGTAGAGCGTGCCGCCGGACGCCGTTCCGCCATAGGGCGTCGTGCCGTACAGCGTCTTGCCTAGGAGCGTCAGCGGCGCGACCGGGTCGGCCCCATCGCTCCCGCCCGCGAAATCATAGAGAAAAAGAAACTGCCCGCTCGGCGTGATGTGGTAGAGCACGCCATCTCCGTAGCTGCCGCCGGCCGCCGCCGTGCCGTACAGCAGACCGTTGTCGGCCGTTAGGCCCGCGGCTGGGTACTCGCCGCCGGGTGGAAACCCGAGGAGCAGCTGTTCCGTTCCGGCCTGGCTGACCGAGTAGATCGTGCCCGCTTCGGCGCTGCCGCCTCCGGCCGAGGTCGTACCGTAGAGCGTATCACCCAGGATCGTCGGGCCCGAGAGCGGGAACTCGCCGTCGGTGCCGCCCTTGAACGTATAGAGCACGCGTTCCCGGCCCGCGGGGCCGGCCTCGAAAACCGTCCCGTAATCGGCGATGCCACCCAGCTGGGTTGTCCCATAGAATGTGGTCCCGACGCGAATCAACCCGACCGGCTCCACGCCGTCCACGGGTCCTCTGAAGCTGTACAGCGACGCATATCCCGCGCCCGCGTGGGGCGCTAGCGTCAGGGGGACCGTGCGCGGCCAACCGGTCGTACGCGGCGGGCCATGGCCGGCGGCCGGTCCGGCGCACATCAGGGCGATGACGAGTCCGGCCACCGCCGCCTGACTGCCCGGTCGCGACGTCGACCGGCGAGCACGCACGTTTTCCGGCATCGTAGCCAGTCGGACGGCTCGGTTGGCCGGACCTGCTCCGCGGCCCCGGTGACGAGGCCGAAAACGTGACGGGAAGCGACAGGCCGGGGGACCGAACGGCATTGAAGAGCCTGGCCCTGGGAACAAACGCCCACAGGCGACCGAGGGCTCGTCCGGCGGGCAGCGAAGGCGCGGCCGGGCGCTCCTTTGTTGTGCGGAGCGGCCGATCCGGTTTGGCGGCCCGTCGCTCGGGGAACGAAGCGGTGCAGGCTCGGGGCCGGAGGCGTGGGACGCGAGGTAGACGATCCGAGGAGCGATTCTTTCAGTAACGGCATACGGGCGCTCGCGTGCGGTGTTGCTCTCTGTCGTTACGTTCGTCGTCGTCATCGTGATGCCGCTCGTCGTGGCCGGTTCGCTCGTGCTCGCACGTCAGAATCGCGACATCGCGATGACCGAGCGCCAGACCATCGGGATCGAATACGGCTTGCGCGACGCCGCGGTCATCGGCCGCTTGCGGAGTTTGCGCGCGGGACTGCTGCAGCACGGCGCGATCTCGCTGACCGACCGGCTTGAAGTCGAAGCGGCGCTGACCCGGCTGTACGACTTCAACTCGGCCTCGGCGCGCGGCCTGGCGCTCGAGAAGCGACTCGAGCGGCTGCAGAACGCCTGGAGTGCCGTGCCGGATCGCGGGCGCGCGATGCCGGCGGTCGAAGCGGCCCTCGCCGAAGCCCGCGATCTGCAACGCGAGATTTCCGATCGCGCGGACTTGCGCGCCACCGCCGACGATCGCGCGGCCGACGCGATCGACGCGTTCGCTACCGGCTTCCCCGCGTTCGAAGCGGCCGCCGACGAAATCCGAACCCTCGCCCTGATTTCGGCAAACCGGCCGGGCGCGCGGACCGGCGTGGCTTTGGCAAGCAGCATCCTATCGACTGGGGCCGATGGGACGCTCGCGGGGATCCATGCGGATTTGGTGCGTGCGGCGGCCGCGGATCAGGCGGCTTCACCGGCGCTTGACGCGCTGGGACCAGTCTCGCGCGCCTGGAACCGGCTCAAGGCCGCCGGCAGTGTAGCGGCCATCGCCAAGGCCGGCAACGGGCTCTTCCGCGCGACCGACGACGCGAGCAACGCCGCGGCGGCGGCCTCGCGGCACGCCCTCGCGTCCGAACTGAACGGCCAGCTCCAGCGGCTCGCGCTCCTGGAATCGGGCCTCTGGGGAACCCTGGTGTTTGCCTTGTTGGCCGCGGCGCTGCTCGTGTGGGCCGTGCGCGCGCGCGACCGCAGCGATGTGCAGCGCCTGGAAGCCGAGGCGGAGCGCTTGAGCGCCGACGCGGAGAACCGCCGCATGCGCGAATTGCTCGCGCTGACGGAGGCGCGTTTCGACGCCGTCTTCGAACGCGCGGCCTTCGGTGTGGCGATCCTCGACGTGGAAGGGCGCGTCGTGCGCCGCAACGCGGCCCTAGCGCGGCTCGCGCCCGGGGCGGACGGAGCCGGCGTCGGCGCCGCGGCTCCGGAGTTCGCCGATCTCGCGGCCGGACGCCGCGAGGCGTATTCGGTCGAGCTGCCGCCGCCGCGCGACAAGGCCGGCCGCTGGTTGGAAGCGGTCGTCTCGCTCGTGCGCGACGATGCGGGCGAGCCGCTCTTCGTCGTCTCGATGGTCACCGACGCGACCGAACGCCGCATGGCTGCCGAACGACTGGCGTACGCCGCGACGCACGATCTGGCGGTCGATCTTCCCAACCGCGCGTTGCTCTACGAGCGTATGCGCGAGATGTTCCTCGACCGTCCCGACGCGCACTCGTTGGCCGGCGTCGTCTTCATCGATTTCGACGGTTTCAAGCTGATCAACGACAACCTCGGGCACCTCGCGGGCGAACGGCTGCTGCGCGAGGCGGCGCGGCGCCTGAGCGCGGCGGTCGAACACGACGATATGGTCGCGCGTTTCGGCGGCGACGAATTCGTCGTGCTGTTGCCGGGCCGCCCGTCGCGCGAAGCGCTGATCGACGATGCGAAGCGGATGCTCGGCGCGCTCGAGGAACCGATTTCGATCGACGAACGCGACGCGTACGTTACGGTCAACGTCGGGTTGGCGGTGATCGACCGCAGTTACGAGACCGTCGAGGAGATGGTGCGCGATGCCGACACCGCCATGTACGCTGCGAAGACGAGCGGCCGCACGCGCTTCGCGGTGTTCGATGCGGCGATGCGCGCTCGCTCGCATCGCCGCATGGAACTGGCCGCTCAACTGCGGCGCGCGATCGAACGCGACCAACTGCTGCTGCTCTATCAGCCGATCACGTCGCTCTCGACGGGCCGGATTCAGTCGTTCGAAGTTCTGCTGCGCTGGGAGCATCCCGAACTCGGGCTCGTCAACCCGGCCGAATTCGTTCCCATTGCCGAAGAAGTGGGACTGATCGTTCCGATCGGTCGCTGGGTATTCGAACGCGCGTGCGCGCAACTCGCTCGCTGGCGCGAAAAGCGTGGTGCCGGCGCCTTCCAATCGCTGCACTTGTCGGTCAACGCATCCGTGCTCGAATTGCTGCAGCCCGGTTATTGCGAGTTCGTCGAACGCACGGTCGCGCGCCACTCCCTCAATCCGGGCGACATCGTGCTGGAAATTACCGAAAGCACGATTCTGCGCAGCGGCCGGTTCGCAGCCGCGACGCTCGACCGCTTGCGCCAAGCGGGTTTGCGGCTCGCGATCGACGATTTCGGCACCGGCTACTCGTCGCTGCGTTACCTGCAAGAATTCCCCTTCGATTACCTCAAGATCGACGGTTCGTTCGTGCGCGGTAAGGACGGCGGCCTCGCTAGCGAACCGATCGTGACGATGCTGGTCGCCCTGGGGAAGGCGGTGGGCGTCCAAGTGATCGCCGAGGGCGCCGAAACGCGCGAGCAGGTCGAGCGCTTGCGCGCGCTCGGCTGCGGAGCGGTTCAGGGCTTTCTATTTGGTTCGCCGTCGGCCGCGGCGCTCGTCCCCGGCATCTTGCGCGCGCCCGTCGCGAGCTGACCGCGACCAGACGCGTACGAAAGGGGCGTTCGGGGAAAGCACGAACTGTCCGGGTCGCGCACCGCTAGCTCAATGGTAGAGCAGTTGACTCTTAATCAATTGGTTGAAGGTTCGAGTCCTTCGCGGTGCACCATCGCTTTCGGGTCCGGAACCATCCCGTTCCGGGCTCTTTCTTTTTTCGTGACCTACGCGCGGGACGCGGCCTCCGGTATCGGAGGTTCGTAGCAGAACGCGACGGCGAGACCGGCGACGGCGGACAGGAGCGGGGCGCCGAGCAACATGTCCGGCGTCCAGGCCGTACCGCCTGCCGCGACCACCGTGGCCACGAGGTAGAATCCGCAGAGCAATCCGGGCAGGAGAGCGGCGAAGGCGTAGAAGCCGAGGCCTGACCGCAGCGAGTCGCGCAGGCTGAACAGGGCCACGTCCGCACAGAGGCCGGCCGCGAAGGCGGGGATTGCGTCCGCGTATGCATCGCTCTGGGCGGCCATCGCGAGCGCGAACGCGGGCAGCACGAGCGTGAAGGTTCCCGCCGGGACGCGCCACCGCCGGACGGCGACGAGCAGGACGCCCGCGAGCAAAACGCTCTGCAGCAGCAAGGACGCCAAGGCCAAGCTGGAGCCGAACCCCGGATGCTGGGCCCCGCTGCCGCCCGCCGTGAAGATCAACCGGTCGTTGCCGAGCCATGCCGGATGTCCGACGTCGCCGCCGGAGAACCGCGAGACGTTCTTGGGATGCGACCCATCGGCCGCGGCGACGAAGAGCTGCGCGCCGTCGTCCGTGGCAGCTAGAAAGGCCAAGCGAGTTCCGTCCGGCGAGAACGTGGGCGCTGAGGCGCGCATCGCCGGCTGTAGCAACGTCGTCGCGTGTGTCCCGTCGAGCGCGGCGCCGCGAATCGAGCCGTCGCCGCTCGCGTACACGATGCGGCCTCGCAGCCACGTCGGCGTGTCGGCGTCCTGCGTCCACTCGAGCCAGCGCGAGCTCCCGGTCGCGACGTCGAGCACGGCGATCTTGTCGTTAACGCCTTCGCGCGAACCGTACGCGATGCTGCGTCCGTCCGGCGACCAAGCCGGACTGGAGAGTTCGGTCACGCCGGTGCGGAGCACGCGATCTCGCGACCCGTCGGGACGGACGACGTGTAACGAATAGTCGCCCGACGAGCCGGCGGGAATGACGACGTAGGCGAGCCACGCGCCGTCAGGCGACCAGGCGGGTTGCGTGGCGTGATCGCGCGTCCGCGTGATCTGGATTGCGGCCGAACCGTCCGCGCGGGCCACGAACACATTGCTCGTTCGCAGCGCCCCGCTCTGCGAGGTCGCCGGCGCTTGTCCGCGATACGCGATGCGCCGTCCGTCAGGCGCTACCGTTACTCCCCAGATATCGAGGTTCGGCGGAATTGATAAGCGCGTTTGCACCGTTCCGCCGGCATCGAGCGCGTACAGCGACGCGGTGACCGGAGCGCCTTTATCGGCGCCGATCGCGGCGGCAAGGGACCGGTCTTCGATCGGCTGCGCGTAGGCGAGGAAGAAGCCGAACAAGATGAGGATCGCCAGCAGCGCGGGCACGACGGGTCCGACGCGCAGCCAGCCGCCCGTGTTCCGATCGTACTGGCGGCCGATCGAACGGAGCGGGCCGGAGAAGATCAGCATGGCGGCTAGCGCCAGTAACAAGTGGGTTGGACTCAGCAGCGCGTCGAGGTCGGCTTCGATTCCGAAAATCGTGTGCCAGAGAAGATCGAGAATGCCGCCCGCGGCGAAGAGGACGACGCCCGCGAGCGAGAGCCCGTACCCGTACGGCAACGCGCGGCGCAGCGAATGTCCCCCGCGCACGTTACGGACGCCGAGCGAGCCGAGCACCAATCCGTTGAGCGCCATCATCGAGTACAGAATCGCGTGCCACGGCGTGAAGAAACTCTGGTCGACTTTTCCGTGTGTGTGCGCCCAACCGTCCACGATGATCCCCGTGACCAAGAGCGCGGACAGCACTCCCATCAACCAGTCCAAGCCGACGGAAGCGTTCGGAAAGTCCCGCGACGAGGGAGATGGCCGGCTCTGGGCCGCCGGCAAGGAGAGCACGCTCACAAATGCGACCTCCAGGATCTGACGCTACGCCTCCCTACGCCCCCGCCGAGCCGAAGTTTCGACTCCTCCGCCGCTCACCCCAACCCGCCTCGCCCCACGAAGGTGATTCGCGCAGTGGAGAGGCGCGGGAGTCCGCGGCCGGAATGCCGGACGGCGAAGCCGTTCGCATTCCCGGGGGATCGGGGGGACTGTGTCCCCCCGTATCAACGAAAGAGCGTCCCGTCGATCCAATTTCCGCGCAGGACGTCGTTCGAGCCCGCGATCGTGAGCGACCCTGCGCCGTGGAGGTAGCCGTCGCGTTCGAGCAGCCCGGTGGCGACGTTCCCATTGGGCAAGACGACGCGCGCGGGACCGGCCAACTCCTCCGACGGCGATAGTACGGTGACGTAGAAAGTCGAACCGCCGGGTTCGCGGTCGACGACCGGACCGATCAGTCTGCCGTGCGTCCACCGGCCCGTTAGGGTTTCGCCATCGATGTATCCGAAGGTGCCGCGGCCGTTGGGCCGCGTCTGCGCATCGACGGGGCCCGTGAAGGTGAAGAAGTAGCCATCCGCGGAGATCAGGCCCCGGATCTTCTTTCCACGCCGTGTGGTCAGCAAGGCTTTACCCTCCAGCCGTCCGTGATGGAGCGTCCCGGCGATCGTCGCGCCGTGGCCGTTGCTCCAGATCACGCGGCCTTGCAGGCGGCCGGCGGAGAACGAACCGTGAAACGCCGTCCCGTCGCGATAGATGAATGCGCCGGGCCCGGCGAAGTCGTCGTCGCGCACGCGGCCCACAACCTTGCTGCCGTCGGCCAGCGTCAGCTTTGCGGGTCCCGTGAGATCGGGCCCGGCGGGCGTCACGTCGACCGTCAGCAGCAGCCTGGCCGCGCGCGAGCCATCGGGCGTCGCGAACCGTTCGACGAACGGTCCCGAATAGTTGCCGTCGACGAACGTGCCGGTCAGAACAGAGCCGTCGGGTAACTCGAAGCGGCCGGGTCCGTTCACTTTCCCGCTGGCATCGAGCGCGCCGGCGTAGCGTGTGCCGTCGCGAAACGTCACCGTTCCGCTGGTCAGCACGCCGGCGGCCCAGGTGCCTTCGGCGCGTTCCACGCGGCCGGGGGTGGTGAAGGCGCCCTCGCCGGCCGGCAGTCCTTGCGCGAACGCACCCGTGTACGAAGAACCGTCGGGGTAGGTCGCCACGCCGTTCACCGGCTGCCCGTCGACGAAGGTTCCCTTGAAACTGAAGCCGCCCGGTGACTCGAAATCGCCTTCGCCGTTGGGCACGCCGTTCGCGAAGATGCCCTGTAAGGTCGCTCCGTTCGAGTACGTGATCTTGCCCGGGCCGTCGGGCACGACCACGTACGGACCCCGCGGAGGTTTACCGTTAACGAAGGTCGTCGTGCTCTTATCGGCGGCGCTGACCACAATGGCTTTCGGCCGTTCGACGACGGCGTCGCCGACGTATTGGCGCCCGTCGCTAAAGTGGATATCGACGTCGGTATCACCCGTCGGCGCGGCCGGAACCGTGGCCTGGGGAACGGCCCCAGGAGCCGTCTGGGCGCTCACGTAGCCCGGTGACGTCACAAACGAATACGCCGCGATTGCTATCGCGACAGCAGAGCAACGCTTCATTGCAGAACCGTTAGCCGGTCCTGCCGCGGCGTCCCCCTGCTTAGCGCGAGTTATTTAATGCGGATCGAGAGCACGCGTGCGATAAGCGAGCCGACGATGTCCGAGGAATCATCGACCGGGGCGCCCGCGGGGCGCGCGGCCGCAGGCGGGGCGTCGGCAACCGGCGGGGCGCCGGCAACCGGCGGTGCGGCGGCCGCCCGCGCGGTTTCGGAGCCCGGCATGGCGGGCGGTGCGAAACTCGCGGCAGCCGGCGGCGGCGTGCTTAGCGTTGGGCGGGGCGGCGCCGGCGGCGCGGGCGCCGCGGCTGCAGCACCCGGCGTTAGAATCGGAAACCCGTCTGCTGAGAATGAGAGGTTGATCGGGGCTCCGTTCGTCTCCGTCGGTGCTGCCGCGACTTCGTGCGCGGGGAGCGCCGTGGGCCGCGGCGCGAAGGTTGCGGGCACGTAGGCCGCGGGTGCGTAGGCCGGTGCTGCCGGGCGCTCCGGTTCGTCATCGAGGGCGTCGACAGATTCGAATGGGCTCGAATCGGCGTCGAAGGAGAGCGAGACGCCCCCGACGGCGGAGACCGGTTCCGGCGCTGCGGCGAGCTGGTCGCCCGGTTCGAACGAGAGCGAAATGGCCTCAGGAGTGGGCGCCGTGGCGGCTTTGACCGGCTCGGAATCGAGCGTACTGAGCTCGTCGAAAGAATCGAACGAGAAGCTCACTCCCTTAGCGACTGGAGCGGGTTCGGCGGCGGCCGGCGGCTCCGGGGCGAACGCCTCGAACGCGCTCGATTCGAGGGCGAACGGTTCGTGGGCGAATGGTTCGTGGGCGAATGGATCGCGGGCGGGCGGCTCGTGAGCGACCGGCTCGCTGGCGAACGGTTCGTGGGCAAACGGATCGCGGGCGGGCGGCTCGATGGCGAACGGATCGTTGGCGAACGGGTCGTGAGCGAAGGGCTCGTGGGCGAATGGATCGTGAGCGAACCGGTCCTCGACGGGCCGATCCGAGACAATCGGTTCTTTCGTTAAAGGTTCGGGTGTGAACAGTTCGTGTGCGAACAGTTCGGCGCCGAGCGGCTCGGGTGTAAACGGTTCCGGCGCGAACGGCTCCGGCGCGAACGGTTCCGGTGCGAACGCTTCCGGTGCGAACGGTTCCGGCAGCGGCGACTGGGAGGCGACCGGCTCGGGTACGAACGGGTCGGGCGCCGCGGGCTCCGGCTTGACCGGCGCGAACGCGACCGGTTCGGGCGCGACCGGTTCCGGTACGATCGTCTCCCCGGCGAACGCAAACGGCTCGGCTTCGGCGGCGACGGATTGCGGGAACTCGGAGGCCGCTTGCGCGGCGGGCTCGACGGCGGCCTCGGGTTCGCGCGCCGAGGCGGCAAACTCCGGTGCGACGTCCGCAAACTCGGCGCTTGGCCGGACGTGCTCGTTTTCCAGGCCCGACCAGAGGCGATAGTCGTCGAGGGTCATCGTCACGACGCGCAAAATGCCGGCCGCGCTCTGATCGATCACGATGTTCGTTGCGATCGCCAGGTCGAGACCGCATCGTTCGGCCACGTCCCGGAGTTGCGTGCGGCCGTCGACTGCGTGGATGAACGTCCACTCCCAAGGCCGCAATGCGCGGCCCGCGGCCGCCGCCTCGAATCCGTCCGCCCGCGCGATCACGTCGAGAGGCGAAACGGTCACTCGAAGACCTCCTTGAAGAGTTCACGGTCGAAGCTGGGCTGTTCCTTATCGTCTCGTTTGAGGCAGAGGATCAACGACGACCGGTGGCCGTTCCAGGAGATCGGAATGACGAAGGCCGGGACGTCCTGCGGGAAACGAACGTCCTCAGCTCGGCCGCGAAACACGACCGGAACGGAAATCATGAAGCCCGGCCCGAGGAACTCGCGCGCGTTGCCGGAGATCGTATTCGCGATCTCGCCCACGCAGTCGGCGAAGAGATCGTCGCTGGGATCCGTCTCTCCGTAGTGGGTGACGAGTTCGCGCACCATCTCACGCGGCGCCGTGTAATAGACGCAGCCGCGCTGCACTCCGGAAATACCGATGACGGCCGAGAAGTCGTCGATCACACGGTCGCTCGGTTCGCGAATGAACGGGGTGCTGACTTCGGCACGGGTCGACGTCACCTGCGCAAAGAAATATTCCGTGCCGCGCACGAACACTTTGAGGTCGTCCTCGTGGATCGTGCGTGTTTCAGTCAACGAACAGCTCCGTGATCTCCGTTGCGAGCGTTTCGCTCGTGAACGGTTTTAAGAGAAAGCCTTGAGCGCCGCGCTTGACCGCTTCGACCGCGGTACCCTTATCGGCGAGCGCTGAGATGACGAGGATCCGGGTTTGCGCGTTGCGGCCGAGGATCGCTTCCACGCAGGAGAGCCCGTCCATGTTCGGCATCGTGATGTCCATGGTCACTATATCGGGCCGGAACTCGTCGAACACGCGCAGGGCTTCGATTCCGTCCCCGGCCGTGCGGATTTCGTGGTTGCCGCCCGCGATCTCGCGTTGGATGGAGCGGCGGATGATGTTCGAGTCGTCGACGATCAGGAGGCGCATGCTGCTTTCCCGTTAAGAGTGGGCGAACGCGGCTACGCCGCTTCGGACGGCTCTCGAGCGCCGTTCGAGCGGGATGCTGAAAGAAAATTCCGTGAAGCGTCCCGGCTCCGAATTGAGGCCGAGTCGTCCGCCGAGCTTATCGACGATCGCTTCCTTGATGACGTTCATGCCGATGCCGCGGCCGCCGTCGGCCACCGGCTCGTCGAGCGTCGAGAAGCCGGGCCGAAAGATCAGCGCGACCAATTGCTCGTCGCTCATCGTGGCCGCGATTTGCGGCGACACGATCTGCTTAGCGACCGCGCGCTCCCGGATGTGGTTCGGGTCGAGACCGCGGCCGTCGTCGCGGAAGGAGAAGCTGAAAGCGCTGCCCGGAGCGTTCGCCAATTGTCGAATCGTCAGGGTGGCCACGCGCGGTTTGCCCAGCGTCTCGCGCACCTGCGGCGGTTCGATGCCGTGGATCAAACTATTGCGCGTCAGCTGGATCAGCACGTCTTTGATCGTGCGTTGCACCTCGTCGCCCAACCCGTCGGTGTCGAAGCCTGCCGCTTCGACGCGCACTTCCTTGCGCAGACGGTCGCCGATTTGCGACGCGAAGCTCGAGATGCTGCCGACGATGTCGCCCGAAGCGGCCGCTTTTTGAGTGAGCACTTCGCGAGCCGCGACCGGCATGCGGCCGAGTCCGACGAAACGCTCGCGCAACTCTTGGAGTTCCTCGAGATCTTGCCGCAGCTCGGCCTGCGCCATGACGATCGAGAGGAAGTCGTCCCCACCGAGCGCGCGCCGGTCCCGCAACTGGACGATCTTGCCCTCGAAACCGTCGCAGACGCGAATGAAGTACGAGAGTTGCAACATCGCCGCGTTGCCCTTGACGGTATGGACCGCACGGTACACGACGTCGAGGCGCTTGCGCAACAGATCCATGCGTCCGTCGGTCGAACTTGCGAAGTCCGAAGCGCGCAGAGCGTCGTTCATGACGGCGATCTGCTCGTTCGCCGTCTTTAGGAAATCGTCGAGGCTCTTGGCATCGACGTGCAAGACGCCCAACAGAAATTCGAACTGGCGTTCCTTGCGCGACTCCGACTCGCGCAACTGGCGCTCGAGGCGCACGCGGTCCGTGATGTCCGAGACGGCCACGAACACGCGGGTCACTTCGTCGCCGTCGATGATTCGGCGGAACGTGAAGTTGAGGAATTTCGTGTCGAAGCCGCCGGCCGGATTGGCGAAGTGAACTTCGACCTCGGCCAGCGGGTTGACGCGCAGCACCGTCCGCTCTTTTTTCTTCCGGTCGAACAGCAGGGCGAGGTACTCGCGCGAAATTTCGAACATGCGCTCGGTCAGCAACCGCTGGAGCACGTTGAGTAAATTGTAACCGTCGAGTTCCGGCGTCCGGAAGATGCGCTCGAGTTCGCGCGAATACTGGCCCTGGATGCGAAGATCGGGGCCGATCAGGAAGAGGCCGCGGTCGACCGTCTCCATGATGCGGTCCGTGCCGGCCTTGGCTTCGGCTAGCTGACGCGACGCGTCGATCGCTTCTTCCGTGCGGTTTTCCAGGCTCTTGGCGTACGTTTCCAACTGCCGCCGGCTGCGGCTCACGCGCCGGAACAGGGTAATCACCAGCGCCAGCACCATGACGATCGCCAGGCGGAAGAGCCAGTCGCGCATCGTGACGTTGCGTGAATTCGCGGAGCCGGAACCGCCGACGTCGGCTTGGATGGCGTCGAGGGAATTCGTGAGACCGGCTTTGGCGCCCGCGAGCTGCGCGGCCGCGGCGAGGACGCTCGTCTTGTCGGCGGGATTGCCGACCACGGCGGCAATGGCGGGCGAGATCTCGGACCAGGCCGCCTGCGCCTGTTGCAGGTTCTGCACGGCCACCGCCGAGGTCAGGGCATGCGCCGCGACGGGCGCGCTCCCGGAAGCGTCGAGCGTCACCGGGCCGCCGTTCTTGAGCGCGCTCAGCGCTGCGCCGAACTGTGTCGCCGTAGCGTCGAGGTCCGCCGCGATTTTCTCGCGCGCGGGGTTTTTCTTCCCGACCATCGTCTCCATTTGCGCGAGATCGGCGGAAGCCCGTTCGAGCAACGTGTCCTGCCGGCTTACCAGCTTCGACGCGGTCAGCGTTTCGGCGGTGGCCTTGGCTTCGATCGCATCCGTTAACGCGATTCCGAAGACGGCGCCCATGAAAACGAAGACTTCGAGCAACAGAATCAACGTCAACCCGACGGCATCGCGCGGGTTCGGTTTCTGCAGCGACTCTGCCGATGCGGGGTCGGGCATATTGCGGTCGGTACCTCTCGACGGATGCGTTGGGCTCAGGGTCGCCCGGTGCGGCGGGTTACCGGTGGGTGACTGCATGAACAAAGCGTTGGCCAAAAGCTCGGGTCACTAGTGTATCGGCGCACTTTTGCGTGGCCTGTAGCTAGTGCACGGCAGCCCGGCTGCCGACAACTGCGACATGAAGCGTTGGATTGTCGTCCTCGCCGGATTCCTCGCGGTGCTCGGCCCCGGCGCGGTTTACTCCTTCAGCCTGCTCAGCCAACCGTTGGCGGCCGCCTTCGGATGGGCGCCGGCCGACGTGACGTGGGCGTTCGCACTGGCCAACTTCTTCCTCGCGGTCGGGGCGCTCGCCGGCGGGGCGATCTCGGATCGCTTCGGCGTCCGAATCGTCGGTGCGGCCGGCGCCCTCATGTGGGCGGCGGGCTACGCGCTGTGCGGCACGCTCGCTCACTCGCATAGCATATTCATGCTCTATCTGTTCTATGGCGTGATCGCCGGCTTCGGCTGCGGGCTGACCTACATCGCGGCACTGAGCGCCGCGATCCGCTGGTTTCCCGCCTCGCGCGGCCTCGGCGGCGGGCTCGTGATGATGGGTTTCGGGTTGGGCTCGTTCGTGTACAGCGGAGCGGTCCGGCAGTGGCCGCCGTTCGCGTCGATCACGGCGGCCGCGCAGAGCTACGTCGCGGCCTTGACCGCGGCCGGCGCGTCGCACGTACCGTTCGATGCGGCCGCGTACGTTATGCCGAAGTCGTCGGTCGACCAGCTCATGCTGCTCTTCCTGATCTCGGGCGCCGTATTTGCGGTCGTCTGCGGGCTGGTAACCGTGCTGCTCGCGCAGCCGCCCGCGGACGATCCGGCCTTCGAGCCGCAGGGCCGGCAGTTCACGTTGCCCCAAATGCTCGGCGACGCGCGCTTCTACATCATCTGGGCGATGCTGTTCCTCAATGTGTTCGGCGGGGTCACCGTGATTTCGAACATCGTGCCGATCGTGCACGAGTTGACCGCGATGCCGATCGCCGATGCGGCCGGGGCATACGGCCTCCTCGCGATCCTCAACGGCTTGGGGAGACTGTTCTGGGGCGTGCTCTCCGACCGGATCGGACGGCGCTGGACCTTCGCGATTCTCTTCGGCGGTCAGGCGCTAGCGTTCTTCGCCCTTGACGCCGACCACGACCCGATCGCCGTGGTCGGTGCCATCGCGGTGCTGCTTTTCTGCTACGGGGGCGGCTTCGGTACGATGCCGGCGTTCAACGCCGATTTCTTCGGCACCAAACATTTCGGAGCGAATTACGGCGCGCAGATTTCGGCCTTCGGTCTGGCGGCCGTCTTCGGCACCTACTTCATCTCGACGATGCGCGAGCTCAGCGGTTCGTTCGCCGGTTTGATGCAGCCGATTTCCATCGTGCTGCTGATCGCGATTTTCTTCCCGCTGATCACCGAAAATCCCAAGAGCGGCGCCGCGGGGAGCGAACCGAGCCCGGCCCTCTAGCGGAGCGGCTTCCCGCCGCGGTCGCGCGCCCCGGCGTAGGCGGGAAAGGCACGCGGTACCGCCAAGTCCGCGCGTAATGAAGGGGCGTTCTCAATATCAGCTGGCGCTGGTCGCCTGCCTCGGACTGGCAGGCTGCGCTTCGGGAACGTCGCCCGCGGGAACGATCCGGATCGTCGCGGTCGAGCGGGTATACGGCGACCTCGCACGGCAGCTCTCCGCCGGGGCGGACGTGGACGTTACGACGCTCCTCAACAGCCCGTCCGCCGATCCGCATGCCTACGAGCCGACGCCACGCGACGCGGACGCGATCGCCGGTGCCGACGTCGTGATCGAGAACGGTCTGGGGTACGACGCCTTCGCCGATAAGCTGATCGCGGCGTCGCCGCGCGCCGGGCGCGCGGTTCTGGTCGCGGGCGCGCTCGGCGGTCACCGCGTTGGCGACAATCCCCACGTGTGGTACGAGATGCGAACGCTCGCGCGCGTCATCGATGCGCTGAGCGCGGAATTGGCGCGCCGCCTGCCGGCGCACCGCACCGCCGTGCTAGACCGGCGCGCGGCGCTCGTGGCATGGACGCGGCGCCTCTCGGCCGCGCTCGCGGCGCTCGGCGGTCGCCATGCCGGCGCGAGCGTCGCGATCACGGAGCCCGTGTTCGACTACGTGCTGGACGCGGCGCGACTGCGGATCGCGACCCCGCGTTCGTTTTCCCACGCGATCGAAGACGGCGACGACCCGGCGCCTCAGGACGTCGACACGATGCGGGCGCTCTTGGCCGGACGCCACGTCACGGTGTTCGTCTACAACAGCCAGACCGTCGAACCCAGTACGCGGCGTTTGCTCGAGGTCGCCACCGGGGCGCGCGTGCCGGTCGTTGCGGTGACCGAAACCTTGCCCGCGGCGCTCACGACCCAGTCTTGGATCGGCGGCGAGGTCGACGCGCTCGAGCGCGCCCTGTGAGCGACGCCGCGGCGGTCGCCTTCGCGAACGTCGGCTTCCGGCGCGGCGAACGGTCGATCCTCAGTCGCGTGACCTTCCAGATCGAAGCCGGAGAATTCGTCGGCGTCATCGGCGGCAACGGCGCGGGCAAATCGACGCTGCTCCAGCTGACCCTGGGGTTACTGAGCCCGTCGTCCGGCGAGATTCGCGTCTTCGGCCACCCGCCGCGCGAGGCACGGGGCACGCTCGGCTACGTGCCGCAGCGCATCGAACTCGATCCCGACCTGCCGCTGCGCGCCAGCGACTTCGTGGCCCTCGGCGTCGACGGCGCGCGCTTCGGCGTGCCCCTGCCCAGCGCCGAGCGGCGCGAGCGGGTCGCCGCCACGCTCGCGGACGTCGGCGCGAGCGCCTTTGCCGGCGAGCCGGTCGGCCGCCTTTCGGGCGGCGAGCAGCAGCGCCTCGCGATCGCGCAAGCGATCGCCGGGCGGCCGCGGCTCTTGCTGCTCGACGAGCCCCTGGCCAACTTGGATATCGACGGCGCCGCCGAGATCGTCGAGCTGGTCGCGCGCTTGGCGCGCGAGCGCGGTTTGACCGTGCTGCTGGTCGCGCACGACGTGAACCCGCTCGTGCGGGCCATGAACCGCATCCTATACCTCGCCGATGGCCGGGCGGCGATCGGCACGGTCGACGAGATCGTCAACGAAGACACGCTCAGCCGGCTCTACGACCGTCCGGTCGACGTTCTGCGGGTGCGCGGCCGCGTGATCGTCGTGGCGGGCGACGAGATCCACGAGTGACGGATTCGGGTTGACGGCGTTCTTCGCAAGTCCGAACGTCCAAGCGGCGCTGATCGCCGGCGCCGTCGTGGCCGCACTCTCGGCCGCGATCGGGTATTTCGTCGTCCTGCGCGGGCTTTCGTTCGCAGGCCACGCCGTCACCGATATCGGGCTGACGGGCGGCGCGGGCGCGCTCCTGGCCGGCTTCGATCCGCTGATCGGCCTGCTCGCCTTCTCGGTCGGGGCGGCGGCGGCGGTCGGCCTGCTGGGTTCTCGAGCCCGGGAACGTGATCTGGCCACGGGTCTCGTGCTCGCCTTCGCGCTGGGCGTCGGGGCGCTTTTCTTGCACTTGCAGACGCGCTACGCCAACGCTCAGAGCGCGCTGCTCTTCGGTTCGATCTTCGATACCGACCCGAGCCTGCTGCGGATCGTCGCGCTCATCGGGGTGCTGGCCGTGGCGGCTCTCGCGATCCTGTACCGGCCGCTGCTGTTCGCCACGGTCGCGCCCGAGGTGGCCCGGACGGCCGGGGTGGCCGTGCGCTCCGTCGGGTTCGCATTTCTGATCGTGATGGCGGTGGCGGTCGCCGAAACCGCCCAGATCGTCGGCGTGCTGATCGCCACGGCCCTGCTGGTCGGCCCGGCCGCGACGGCGCTCGCTCTGGTTCGAGATCCGCTGCGGGGAATCGCGCTCGCGATGGCGCTGGGGATCGGGGAAAGCTGGACCGCGATCGGGCTCGCGTATGCGAGCTTCGGCTGGAGTCACGGCGCGCACAGCTGGCCCGTGAGTTTTTTCGTCGCGGTCCTCGCCCTCGCGGGCTTCGTGCTGGCGCGGGTCCGGCGCGACCGCCCGCGCGGAAGCCATGCCTGAGCTCGCGCAGGGCCTCGCCCAACCCTACCTCCAAAACGCAATCGGCGGCGGCGTGATCGTCGCGTTGTTGGGCGCGTTCGTCGGCTATTTCGTCGTCGTTCGCGGCGCGGCGTTCGCGACCCACGCCCTCTCGCAAATCGGATTCGCCGGCGCCGCGGGAGCCGTGCTGCTCGGGGTCCCGCCGCTCCTGGGGCTGCTGGCATTTGCTTTGCTCGGCGCCCTCGGCCTCGGCGCGCTGACGGCGCGCACGCGCGCGGCCGACGTCGCGACGGCCCTGGTTCTGGTCTGCTCGCTCGGCACGGGCGCGCTCTTTCTCGCGCTGGAGCGCGACTACGCCTCGGACGCGTTCAGCCTGCTTTTCGGTACGATCGTCGGCGTCGACCGCGCCCAAGTGCTGCTGACGGCGCTGGCGGCCGTCGTGGCCGCCGCCGCGCTGCTCGCGATCGCCCGGCCGCTGCTCTACGCGACGGTCGCGCGCGACGCGGCGCGTAGCGCCGGCGTTCCGGTAGACAGGCTGGACGTGGGGTTCCTCGTCATCGTGGCGCTGGCGGCGGCGGTGACCGTGCCGATCGTCGGCACGCTGCTCGTCTTCAGCTTGACGATCGGGCCCGCCGCGGCCGCCTCGCGCCTCTACCGGCGGCCGGCCGCGGCAATCGCGCTGGCGGCGGCACTGGGCGCGGGCGCCGTCGTGGCCGGCATCGCGCTGGCCTACGAAACCGACTGGCCCGTCGGTTTCTTCATCGCCACGATCGTACTGCTCGAGTACCTCGCGGCGAGCGCGTTTGCCCGGTCACAGCGGGGCCCGCGAGCCGAGAGCTTGGCCGGCTCGCGCTAGACGACTTCCAGCGAGCCGTGCGTGTCGCAGTGCTCGTCGTGCTGGCGGTGGAGTTGGCCGTCGACCAAGTAGTCGATGTGGCCCTCGTGTGGGATGGCGACGTGTTCGCAGCCGACGCCGTGGACGTGATCGTGCGCGTGGCCTGCGGGCAGGCCCCGGGGGTCGCAGGCTCGCACGTCGGTCGCGTCCAGCTGATGCTCGTCGACGTGGCCGTCGTGCGGATGGTGCAAGTGACCGTCGTGGACGTAGTCGACGTGCTCGCCGTGGCGGATCGCGACGTGGCCGCAGCCGCTCCCGTGAACGTGCTCGTGCTGGTTGTGGACGAAAGATTCCATCGCGTTTTCTCCGGCTGCAACCGTAGCACCGGGCCGCTCACGCGTCAACGTCGCCGAGCGGGCGGCAGGCGGCTATTTGCGGGCGGCCGCGCGTTTCGGTGAGCCGCCGGCCGGCACGCAGTTGGCGCACGTTCCGTAGAGCGTCACCTCGTGGCGGCTGGCTTGGAAACCCTTGGGGAGCCGCACCGCGACCCCGGAGTCGCACCCGTCGAGTTCGTACACCCGATGGCACGACGTGCACGAGAAGTGATGGTGGTGATCTTTACCGGCCAGTTCGTAGAGCGTGCCTTTGCCCGGCACTTCGACGGGGGCGAGCCAGCCGTCGTCGAGCAGCGAGCGGATCGAGCGGTAAACGGTCGCGATGCCGAGGCCGTCGATCTCGCGTTGCGCGGCCTCGAAAACCTCCTCGGTCGAGAGCGGCCGGCCCGCGCCTTGCAGGGCCTCCCGGATCGCGCGTTTCTGCCGGGTGTTGCGTTCAACGATCGCTCGCGCCACGGCGTCGAATATGCGATTTCCGTTCCCGCGAATCCCGCCGCGCCGGGTGCTCCGGGAGCCCCAACGGCATGCCCGTCAAGGTAAACTCAATTGCATCGTCAACTGCAAGCGCGACGTGCCGCCGATGGCCGTCCCAATCGAGGGAGTGGGTGAGCTCACGGTGATCCGCCGGCTTCTGGCCGCGCTCGCGGCAATCGCGCTCGTGACCGGGTGCGCGCAGCCCGCGAAGCGCCACGGGCTGCTGCGAATCGTCAATATCGCCGAACCCGACTCGCTCGATCCCGTCGTCGGAAACTACCAGATCGACTCGGATCTGGCGCAGCTCTGGGGCGGCATGCTCTTCAACTGGAGCGACCGCGACGAACTCGTGCCGGAGCTCGCGACCGAGGTGCCGACGCTCGGCAACGGCGGGATTTCACCCGACGGCAAAACGATCGTGTACCACTTGCGGCCCGGCGTCCGTTGGCAAGACGGTGCGCCGTTCGATGCCGGCGACGTCATCTGGACCTGGCACGCGGTGATGAATCCGCGCAACAACGTGCCCAGCACCGTGGGCTACGATCTGATCGCAGCGATCGACGAGCGGGACGCCCGGACGATCGCGGTCCACTTGCGGCACGCGTTCGCACCCTTCGTGGCGACGTTCTTCGCGCCGTCGGGAAATCCGTATCCGATCTTGCCCAAGCACCTGCTCGCGCGCTATCCCGATATCAACCAGGTCGCCTACAACAGTCAACCCGTCGGCACCGGACCGTTCACGGTCGAGAAGTGGCAGCGCGGCAGCAAAATCGTTTTCCGCGCCAATCCGCATTATTGGCGCGGCCGCCCGAAGCTCGACGAGATCTGGTACACGCCGGTGCCCGATGAGAACACGACGATCACGCTACTGCAGACGCACGAAGCCGACGTTGAATACAACGCCGCCTCGAAGAATTACGCGCAGCTCTCGCATATCGACGGGTTCCGGACGATCCTGACGCCCTTCACGCAGTACGCTCAGCTCGCGCTCAATCTGCGAACTCCGGCGCTCGCCGACGTGCGGGTGCGCCGTGCGCTGTGGCTGGCGCTCGACGTCAACGCGCTGATCCGCGACGTGTCGCACGGCGTCGATACGCCGGGCCACACGGATCAGCCCGCTTTTCTTTGGGCGTACGATCCGCGCGCGGCCCGTTACGCGTACGATCCCGCCAAGGCCCGCGCGCTGCTCGACGCGGCCGGCTGGCACGCCGGGCCCGACGGCATTCGGGTCAAGGGCGGCACGCGGCTGGCGCTCGTCGGCGCCGGCGTCGCGGGCTCGGCCGACGGAAACGCCGTCAACGTCCTGGTGCAACGTGCTTGGCACGACGTCGGCGTCGAGTACGAACCGAAGCTGTACACCAGCTCTCTGTTCTTCGAATCGTACGGCGCCGGCGGAATCGTCCAAACCGGCAAGTTCGACGTCGCGTTCTTCAGCTGGCTCAACGGCACCGATCCGGACGATTCGGTGAACTGGATGTGCGACCAGTTTCCGCCCAAGGGACAGAACGTCTACCACTATTGCAATCCCGAGCTGGACCGCCAGGAGCGGATCGCCCTGGTCAGCAACGACCGCGCGGTGCGCAAGCGCGCCTACGATGCGATCCAGGAGCTCCTGGCCGCGGACGTGCCGGCGATCATCCCCTACTTTCACCGGCGCATCTCGGTGGTCAACGCGAGCCTCGCGAACTATCGCCCGGCGCACGCGGTCTCGAGCTTTTGGAATTGCTACGAGTGGGAACTCTAAGTGAAAACCGAATGAAGGAGCACCGATGAAATTATTGCTGCAGATACTCGTCTCGATCATCCTGCACCCGATCGCATTGCTGCTGATGATTCTCAACCTCATCGGACGCAGCGACATCGACGACGGCAAGAAGATCGTCTGGGCGATCGTCGGCCTCCTGTGGGGCATCGGCCCGATCCTCTACATCACCGTCGGCGACGGCGCGCTCTGGTAGGCGGTCGATCCCGCGCGGTCGTCCGGTGGCCGGCCGCGAACGGATTGGCTAACCGGTGAAGGCGTGACTGCCGGCTTGCGGGGAACAGTTCGCCTAGCAACCTGTGACCGCGAAGGGCGAGGATATGAGCGCGAGCGACGTCCAAGCGACGATCGTTTTCAACGGCGGCTATCAAGGCGGCACGGAACCTTGGGGCCGCACCGTGACGTTGCGCGTGACCGGCGACGGTTTCTACGACGTCGACGGCGTCGGTCGCGAGGGCGACGCCGAAGCGTCGCTGGCGCCGGAACACGTCGCCGAACACTTAGGCGCGGCCTTCGACCGCGCGGCCTTGGGTAAGCTCCTAGACCGGCTCGCGGCGTTGCGCGAGGCCGTCGGGTCGTGACGCGGCGGGGCCTGACGGTCCCAAGCGTCGACGACTTCGACCTCCGCGCGCTGCCCGAGGCGTTCTACGACGACCCGTTCCCCTACTACCACGCGTTGCGCGAGCGCGAGCCGGTCCGTCGCATGCCGGACGGCTCGTACTTTCTCACCCGGTACGCGGACCTGCAGTCCGTCTATCGGGACACGAAGCTCTTCAGTTCGGATAAGAAGCTGGAGTTCGCACCCAAATACGGCGACTCGCCGTTATTCGAACACCATACGACGAGCCTCGTGTTCAACGATCCCCCGTTGCACGGCCGCGTCCGCCGGATCATCATCGGGGCGCTTTCGCCCAGGGTCGTCGGCGGGATGGAGGCCGGCGTGATCGCGCTGGTCGATCGCCTGCTCGACGACTTGGAAGCGAAGGCTGAGGTCGACGCGATCGCCGGCTTCGCGGCCGCCATCCCGGTCGAGGTGATCGGCAACCTCCTCGGCGTGCCGCCGGCGGAGCGCGGGCCGCTACGCGAATGGTCGCTCGCGATCCTCGGTGCGCTCGAGCCCGTGCTTTCCGGCGACATGCTCGAACGCGGCAATCGCGCGGTCCGGGAATTCGAGACCTATCTGCGCGGGCTGGTCGCCGCGCGGCGGCGGGTGCCCGGCGATCCGGATCTGGACCTGCTCACGCGGCTGATTCGCGGAGAATCCAGCGGCGAGGTGCTCTCGGAAGTCGAACTGCTGCAGAACTGCATCTTCATCCTCAACGCCGGTCACGAGACGACGACGAATCTCATCGGCAACGCGCTGCACGCGCTGCTGCAGTGGCCGCAAGAACGCCGGGTGTTGTGCGACGATCCGGCCGCGATCGAAACCGGAATCGAGGAGTTCCTGCGATACGATAGCTCCAATCAACTCGGCAACCGAATCACGACCGGGGCCGCCGTCGTCGGCGGGGTCGAGTTGGAACCGCGGGCGCGCGTCACCCTGTGCATCGGCGCCGCCAATCGCGACCCCGCTCAATTCCCCGATCCCGACCGGCTCGACGTGCGGCGCAAGCCGAACCGGCACCTCGCGTTCGGCGCCGGGGCGCACCAGTGCGCCGGCCTGCACGTGGCGCGCGTCGAAGGCCGCATCGCCATCGCGCGCTTCTTGGCGCGTTTCCCGAACTACCGCGCGGCGGGCGCCCCGGTCCGCGGCGGTCGCGCGCGTTTTCGCGGCTTCCGTTCGCTCCCGCTCGCCCTGCGTTAGCCGCCTTAGTGCGCGGCGGCGCTGAGCACGCGCGTCGGGCTGTGGGCGAAGCTGTCGTCGGGCACGAAAAAGTCCGCGTAGTACGGGCCGTCCTGCCGGCCGGCGGCGTACTTCGAAAAATCGCTAACGCCGGCCGCGCGCAGCACTTCTTCGTCGATGAAGAAGTTGCCCGTGCACTCCCGCGCGGGCTTGGTCAGAATGAGGTACGCCGCGTCGGCCATGATTTCGGGCGTGCGGCTGGCGTCGGCCATCTCGCTTCCGCCCAGCAGGTTGCGCACGGCCGCCGTGTCGATCGTCGTGAGCGGCCACAGGGAGTTGACGGCGATCCCATCGGCGCGGAACTCTTCGGCCATGCCGAGCGTGCACATCGACATCCCGAACTTGGCGATCGTGTACGCAACATGCGGCGCGAACCATTTGGCTTGCATGTCCAGCGGCGGCGACAACGTCAGGATGTGCGGGTTCGCCGCTTTTCTTAGATACGGCAACGTGGCTTGCGAGCAGACGAACGTGCCGCGGGTGTTGATCGCCTGCATCAGGTCGTAGCGTTTGAGATCGGTGCGCGGCGTCGGCGTCAGCGCGATGGCGCTGGCGTTGTTGATGCAGATGTCGATTCCGCCGAAGTGTTCGGCCGTGCGAGCCGCGGCGGCGGCGACCTGATCTTCGAAGCGGATATCGCAAGCGATGGCGAGGGCCTTACCGCCCGCCGCCACGATGTCGGCGGCCGCCGTGTGGATCGTGCCGGGCCGCTTCGGATGCGCTTCGGCGGTCTTGGCCACGATGGCGACGTTGGCGCCGTCGCGCGCGGCGCGCAGGGCGATGGCGAGACCGATGCCCCGGCTCGCACCGCTGACGAAAAGCGTCTTGCCTTGCAAACTCATCGAGGTTCCTTAGCGGAAACGATGCCGGAAAGCCTCCCCACGACGGCCCTCGCGACGTGTATCCGCGGCGCCAGTGCCAGCGCGTCTCGCCGCTCGCCGAGAAAGGCGCACGCGCCTTCGGGCGACAAGACCTCGACCTCGCCAAAGCCCAGCGCGTTCAACATCGGCGCGACCTCCTCGGGTTCGAAAAAAGTGACGAACGGCTCGCCGACGCTCGCGACCCGCCGCGCTAGATCGACACTGACGTCCCCGGGGGCGAAGGTAAACGCGATTTCGCTCGGAGGCGGCAGCTCGGCGACGAATTCGAAGACCGCGTCGATCGCGTCACGGGTCAGATACGGCACGACGCCGAGCCAGGAGAAAAACGCCGGCGCCGTCGGATCGAACCCCGCCGCCCGGAGCCCAGCGCCGAGCGACGTCGTCTCGAAGTCGATCGGCGCGAAGCGCACGTTCGCGGGCTCCGCGATGCCCGCGCCGGCGAGCATCCGCCGTTTTTCCGCCTGCGTCGCGGGCGCATCGACTTCGAAGACCCGCGTGCCGTCCATCCAGCCCGGCTGGCGGAAGGCGAATGTGTCGAAGCCCGCGCCGAGCGCGACGTACTGCCGCACGCCGCGGCCGGCGGCCAAGCGCATCCGCTCTTCCGCGAACGCGCTTCGCACGAGGATGTAGCCGCGCAGCGCGTTTCCGGCCTCGTCCTGCCGCCAGCCCGGCTCGGCCGCGAGTTGCGCGCGAAGCGCCTCACCGAAGAGCGTGAGCGAAACCGGGTCGTCGATGACCCACGGTTCCCGGTCGAACCGGCGGTGCATCGCACGCATCATGCCGACGTGAAAGGCCGTTCGGCTGACCCCTCGCATGGGGACGATTTTGCCGTACCCGCAAGCGAAAAGCCTGCGCGGCGGGGAGCGCTTCGGCCGGGGTCGGATAAGAAGAGCGATGGATTTCAACGATAGCGATATCCCGGCGCTGGCCGGGATCCGGGTGGTGACGCTCGCGCCAAACGTGCCCGGCCCGGTGGCGGCCGCGCGGCTCCATGGGCTCGGCGCGCACGTCACCAAGGTCGAAGCCCCGGGGGGCGACCCGTTGGTCAAGACGGCTCCCGCCTGGTACGCGGCGTTGCACGAAGGCTTCGAGGTCGTGCGGCTCGATCTCAAGACGCCCGAAGGTAAGGCCGCGCTCGAGGTTCTTTTACGCGATGCCGACGTCTTGCTCACGTCGAGCCGGCCCTCGGCCCTGGCACGCCTCGGTCTCGAGTGGAGCGACCTGCACGCGCGCCACCCGAAGGTCGTCCACGTCGCGATCGTCGGCGAGCTTCCGCCCGACGCGGAGCGCGCGGGCCACGATCTCACGTACGTGGCGCAACTCGGTCTCGTCGAGCCCCCGGCGATGCCCAAGACGTTGCTCGCCGACTTGGCCGGCAGCGAACGCGCGGTCAGCGCGACGCTGGGCCTGCTCCTGAAGCGCGCGCGCGGCGGCGGCATCTCGCGCGCGTACGTCTCGCTGCGGGAGGCGGCACGCGTCTTCGCATTGCCCGCCGCGCACGGGATGACGGTCGCGGGCGGCGTTCTGGGCGGCGGCTTTTCCGGCTACGGCATGTATCGCGCCAGCGACGGGTGGGTCGCGGTGGCGGCGCTGGAACCGCATTTCACCGCCCGCCTCAACGAGCGAATCGGCGTGCCGGGCGGCGAAGCGGAGGCGATCGCCGCGCGCTTCGCAGAAAACACGATCGCGCACTGGCAAGCCTGGGCGGCCGAACACGACTTGCCCGTCATCGGCGTCTCGGGATGAGTGAAGGCGCGCCGGTCGTCAAGGAGTCACGGTACTCGTATCGCGAGACGATCGAACGCCTCTCGCGCGCGATCCTCGCGAGCGGCAGCACGGTGTTCGCCACGATCGATCAGGCGGCGGCCGCGGCGCGCGCCGGCCTGAGCTTGCGCCCGACGACCTTGATCGTCTTCGGCAATCCGGCCGGCGGCACGCCGTTCATGGCCGATCTGCCGCTGCTCGGACTCGATTTACCACTGAAGTTTTTGGTTTGGGAAGAAGAGGGCGCCGTCAAAGTCGCCTACGCGCCGATGTCCGACATCGCGCGCCGCTATGGCGTCAGCGGCAAGGACGCGCAAGTCACCGGCATGGATCGCGCGCTGGCCGGCCTCAGCGCCGTCGTCGAGTGACTATTCCGTAACGACCTCGGCCTCGAAGCCGCGTTTCTCGACGGCCGCCATGATCGCCGGCAAGTCTTCGGGCCGTTCGACTTCCACCGTGACGTCTAACTCAGCGTGTTTGGCCGAAAGGCTGCCGAACACGCGATGGTGCGCGATGTCCAGGACGTTGGCGCGCGCCTCGCTGATCGCAAGCGCCACGCTCGCGAGTTCGCCGGGTTTGTCGACCATGTGGACGCGTATGCGGGCGACGCGTCCCGACCGCATGCGATGACGCACGATCACCGCGGCGAGCATGCCGAGATCGATGTTCCCGCCGCACAAGAGCGTGCCGACGCGCTTGCCTTTGAAGCGCTCGGCTTCGGCCAGCAACACGGCGACGCCGGCGGCGCCGGCCCCCTCGGTGACCAGCTTTTCCTCCTCCAACAGCAGCGCGATCGCGGTCTCGATCGCGGGTTCGAACACGAGCACGACTTCGCGCACGCGATCGCGGACGATCGAGAGTGGAAGGGCCCCGGGCGCCTTGACCGCGATGCCCTCGGCGATCGTCGGGCCGCCGGGGTGGGGCGCCGCCCCGTTCAGCGCCATCGCCATGCTCGGGTAGAAGGCCGATTGAACGCCGATGATCTCGCAACGCGCGCCCGCCGCCTCGACGGCGAGGGTCGCGCCCGCGATCAAGCCGCCGCCGCCGACGGGCACCAGGAGTATGTCGAGTTCGGTGCCGGCGTCCTGGAGCAATTCGAGGGTCGCCGTCGCTTGGCCGGCGATCACGTTCGCGTCGTCGTAGGGATGCACGAGGGTCGCGCCGGTACGCGCGGTCAGTTCGCGACCGTAGGCCGCCGCGTCGTCGAAGGTAGCGCCGTGAAGCACGACTTCCGCACCGAAGTCGCGCGTCCGCCGAACTTTGAGCAGCGGCGTGGTCTCGGGCATCACGACCGTCGTGCGCAGGCCCAGCCGCGCACCGTGGTAGGCGACCGCTTGGCCGTGGTTGCCGGCGGACATCGTGACGACACCGCGCACGCGCTGGTCCGGACTCAGCATCAGCATCGCATTGAGGGCGCCACGCTCCTTGTACGATCCGGTCGTCTGACGATTCTCGAGTTTGATGAAGACCTCGGCGCCGGTGGCGAGCGAGAGGGCCCGCGAGCGCACGGTCGGCGTGTGCCGGATGCCGGAGCGGATCCGGCCGGCAGCTTCGGTTACGGCGGCAGCGCTGAGGTCGAGAGTGTCCACGGGGCCTCCCTGGGGGGATCGGGGGGACGGCGTCCCCCGTATAAGTCGGGGGACGTGTCCCACCGCTAAGTAGAAAAGCCCCTCACCGATCCGGCGAGGGGCTCGAGCGTCGTGACGAGGTGCGCCTACGCCGAAGCTGCCCGCCGGTCCGCAGGGACCGCGATGATAATGCCGGCGATAATCGACGAGGAAAAAGCTCGCATTACCGTTCCGTTATCGCGGGCGCAGAGGAAAACCCTGTTGCGGGGTGTGTATTAACAGGCCGCCATGTCGTACGTCTTCACGATGCATCGGGTCGGTAAGCTCGTGCCGCCCAAGCGTCAGATCCTCAAGGACATCTCGCTGAGTTTCTTCCCGGGAGCGAAGATCGGCATCCTCGGGCTCAACGGAGCCGGCAAGTCGACGATCTTGCGTATCATGGCCGGGGTCGATACCGAGTTCGACGGTGAGGCCAAGCCGATGGCCAATCTGACGATCGGCTACCTCGAGCAAGAACCGAAGCTCGATCCGGCTAAAACCGTGCGGGAAACGGTCGAGGAGTCGCTCGCCCACATCCTGGCCGCGCGCAGGCGCCTCGATGAGATCTACGCGGCGTACGGCGAACCCGACGCGGATTTCGATAAGCTCGCGACCGAACAGGCGAAGCTGGAAGCCGAGCTGTTTTCACAAGACGGCGACAGCATGGAGCATCAGCTCGAAATGGCGGCCGACGCGTTGCGCCTGCCGCCGTGGGATGCGACGATCGGTCCGCTCAGCGGCGGCGAGAAACGTCGCGTCGCGCTGTGCCGGTTATTGCTTTCGAAGCCCGACATGCTGTTGCTCGACGAGCCGACCAATCATTTGGATGCCGAGAGCGTCGAGTGGCTCGAACATTACCTCCAGCGCTTCCCGGGAACCGTCGTCGCGGTGACGCACGACCGGTATTTCCTCGATAATGCTGCCGAGTGGATCCTCGAACTCGACCGCGGCCGCGGGATCCCGTGGAAGGGGAACTACAGCTCCTGGCTCGACCAGAAACAGGCGCGCCTAGCGCAGGAAGAGTCGGCCGAATCCGCCCGTCAAAAGGCGTTAAAGAAAGAGCTCGAGTGGGTGCGCTCGGGCGCGAAGGCGCAACAGACCAAGAGCAAGAGCCGCATGGCGCGCTTCGAGGAACTCTCCAGTTACGAATACCAGCGCCGCAACGAAACGCAGGAAATCTTCATTCCGGTCGCCGAGCGCCTGGGCGATCGCGTGATCGAACTGCACGGCGTGCGCAAGGCCTTCGGCGAGCGGCTCTTGATGGACGACGTCAATTTCAAGATCCCGGCCGGTGCGATCGTCGGCATCATCGGCCCGAACGGCGCCGGTAAGTCGACGCTCTTTCGCATGATCGCCGGAAAAGAGCAACCAGACGCGGGCGAAGTTTTCATCGGCAGCACGGTCAAGCTCGCGACCGTCGATCAGAGCCGCGAATCGCTCGACGACTCCAAGACCGTCTTCGACGACGTAACCGGCGGCCGGGACCTTCTGATGGTCGGCAAGTTCGAGATGCCGTCGCGCGCGTACCTCGGCCGGTTCAATTTCAAAGGCGCCGACCAGCAGAAGCGCGTCGGCAGCCTGTCTGGCGGCGAGCGCGGACGATTGCACCTCGCCAAGACGTTGATGACCGGCGCCAACGTCCTGCTACTGGACGAACCGTCGAACGATCTCGACGTCGAAACGTTGCGCGCGCTCGAAGACGCGCTGGGCGAGTTCGCCGGCACGGTGCTGGTGATCAGCCACGACCGCTGGTTCCTCGACCGCATCGCCACGCATATCCTGGCGTTCGAAGGCGATTCCCGGCTCTATTTTTTCGAGGGCAACTATCAGGAATACGAAGCCAATAAGCGCCTTCGGTTGGGCGAGGAGGCGGCCGCACCGCACCGCTTGCGCTACCGCCCCCTTACCTTGCAATAGCGCGGTGATTCGGGAAACCTAACGCGCGCGGGAGGTCGCCGACGGCTACTCGACGGCGTCGCCGTCGGGCACGGCGTCCGCGCCCGGTCGCGCGGCCAGCAAAGCTAAGGCTACCTCTGCGCCGAAGCGCGCGACGCTTCGCCCCGCCTCCTCGATCGCCGCGGGATTTCCGCCCAAGTGTCGTAGCGCCCGGCGCATGCGGGCGCTGTCGTCGCCGCCGTGCGTCTTGAACAGGGCGAGGGCCGCTTCGTCGTCCAGGGGCGGAACGACGATCGCGCGTTCGCCGGCGACCCGCAGCGGCGCGGCGGCCACCAGCGCGATCGAGACGTCCGATGTATAGCGCAAGAGGTGTTCGCAGAACGCGCGCACGCCTTCGTCGGGTTCCGCGATGCCGTCCAAGAGCACGAGGGCCGGCCGCTCGGCGAGAGCGGCCGTGACGCAGTCGAGTATCCCGCTCGGACCGATTTCAAGGTCGAGGACGGACGCAACCGCCGCGGCCGGCCCGGCTCCGGCTGAGAGCCGCGGCGAGTCGACGCGCACGATACGTTCGAACTGGGTCGAAGCCTCGCGCGCCAAAAGCTTCAGGAGCCGGCTCTTTCCGATGCCGGCGGGTCCGACGAGGGTCAGCAGACGCGCGTGTCGCAGCGCCGCCAGGATCCGCGCCAAGTCGGCCTCACGGCCGAACGTTGGCGGGTCGCCGGTCGCTTGCGGGGTGTCGCGCGCGGCGACACATCGCGCAACGACCGGACCTTGTGAAGCGAGGTCGCCCGCGCAGACGCAATTCCGGCCCGAGTTCTTGGCGCGGTAGAGCGCCCGGTCAGCTTCTTCGATGAGATCGACCGGGCGTCGCTCATCGGCCGGCACGACGGCCGCGATGCCGATGCTGGCCGAGACCGCACCGAGCGTCGTACCTGCATGCTCGAGGCCAAGCGCCGACAAACCGTCGAGCCAGACCCGCGCCACGGCGAAGGCGCCCGGTGCATCGAGTCCTTCGAAGAGGACAACGAACTCCTCTCCCCCGTAGCGGGCGGCGAAGGTTTCGGAGACCACGGGAAGCGGTTCCGCGAGTAGCGCGGCGACCCGGCGCAGGCAGTGGTCGCCGGCGACATGGCCGTACCGGTCGTTGAAAGCCTTGAAGAAATCGATGTCGATCAGCGCCAGGGCGAGGTTGGTCTTCCGTTCGCGGCACCGCGCCCACGCGGCACCGAAACGTTCCTCAAAGGCCAGCCGGTTCGGAATGCGACAGAGGCCGTCGATGCGCGCGAAGCGCCCCAATTCGACCCGTTCTTCGCGCCGCTGGCGGCAGCCCAGCGCCGCGGCGAGCGGCGCGGTGAGCAAGCGCAGCAATTCGACGTTTTCGGGCGGTGCTCGGCGCTTACCGGCGGGCGGCTCGAGGCACAGCGTGCCGATCGTTTCGCCTTCCAGCACGAGCGGGATCGCGTGTGCGCCGGGCACCGCCGGGCCCAAGCAAATGCGGAACCCCGCGGGTTCGAACGCCCGGTCCAGGGCGCGCTCGAGCTCGACGATCATCTGGGTTAGCGAATTCGGAGCTTCGATGGCCGCCGACAGCGCCGCGAGCACTCCGTTCAATCGATCCATGCCTACATGGATTATCGGCCGCTAGTCACCGTTCAAAGGTTAAGATTGCGCTTAGTCCGATGGATTAGCTGCATTACCTGCCGCTAGCTACCGTATTTCGATGGATCATCGGCCGGCGATTCGCGGGCGCGGCGTGCGACGAACATTCATGCCGGCAAACTGAAGCTAATGGTAGCGAACGTGCGAGGTGAAGAGCGCATCCCTTTTCGCTTCGGCAGGGGTGAGCCGCGAGCGCGGGTCACTGTACTCGGCGCAAACTCACTCGTTCAAAAGACTTGTACCGCTTGAATGGGGTGACCATCGTCACAAAGTTCCGGCGGACTTGACCGTCACACTTGTCCCCGGTATTGGCGATAACGGGCGGACGCGGTAGAGCGACGCCCACGATTGCCGACGGGCTGCCTCTTGCTTCACCAGCCGTCCGTTCCGCCTCTTCTAGCGCATGAATTCTACTAATATCCGTGTCCGTTGTCGCTGCTACCGTGATCATCCGGCCACGATCTATTGCTTAAATGTTAAGATCACGCGAACACCGAGCGGCTCGATGAATTCTTCATCGGTAGGTAATGGCCCAAATACCTCGCCGCCGGACGCATCCTGACCCGTGATGCCGCGGTACGGCGTGCCGGCGCCGAAGTTCGTGAAGCGGCCGGCCGCGCCGTTGAAGAGGTTCGTGCCGGCCACCGACAGATCGAGTGAGTTTCCCAGCGACTTGCCGAGCAGCGCGTCGACCACCGCGAACGGCGGCTGACTGAGTTCGTTGTTCTCACCGCGGAACGTCGCGAGCGTCGCGGCGTGCCAGCCCGCGTTACTCCACTCGAGTTCCGACGAGCCTTGCTGTTGCGGGATGCCCAAGAACTGCTCGTTGTCCACCAGGCTTCCGCCCGAGGTCGGGTTGGAAAACTGGGAGTTGAGATTTTTCGGATAGGCGACGTTGAGTCCGTAGCGCGCCGTCAACACGAGATGGGCCGGCGCGAAGCGTTCCGAGTAACGCAATTCGAGGCCCTCGTACACGGCGTCACCGACGTTACTGTTGTACGAAACGCAGGCGGGAATCGGCGTCGCGACGGAGTTGTTCGCGCACGTTCCCGCCGCGACCGCCGCCAGCGGGTAGAAGATCTCGACCGGATCGCGCAGGTTCGTGTGATAGAGCGAGAGATCGAGCGTCGCGCGCTGCGAGAACTCGTGCGAGAAGCCGAGTTCGTATTCGGTCGCATGTTCGGGCTTTTCGTTCGGGCTGCCTTGCCCCACGAAGACGTTGTTGCCGTCGAGCGCGAGCTGGCCATACGGAAATTGATACCGCTCGGCCAAGAGCGGCGCGCGAAATCCCGTACCCAGCGAAAAACGTACGGCGGTGCTCGGGTCCGTGTTGTAGATCGCGCCGAAGCGACCGTCGAGGTTCGAGCCGAACGTCGTGTAGCGCGATTCGAAAACGCCCCCGTCGAGGCGCAGGTTGGCCACCGGCTCGAAGCCGCCGCGGGCGAAGAGCACGTTGATCGATTGCCCCAAGAGCGGAATGCCGGCGGCGGCCAGCGATTCGTAACGCGTGTAACCGCCGACGGCAAACTGCGAGTCGGTAAAGGTGCGCTGCCAGGTCAGCGCGCCGTTGTAACGCCGGTCCTGATGGTCGATATCGTACGGCGAAAAGGTGCCGCCGTTCACGGCGACGTTGTTGTCGCTCTCGGAGATGTCGCTGGTCAGTTCGCCCGCACCCAGCGGCGTTCGGCCGCGAATCTGATACGCGCGCAGCACCTGAGCGAACGTTTGATCGCCGGCGCCGATGAACTGCCCGTATTGCGCGGTCCCGAGATCGGATGCGTTCTTATCGATGCCGTTGACCGCCGAGCTCTGGTCGCGCAAGTCGCCGAGGACGAACACGCGCGCCGTGACGTCCGCGTTTTGCGAGAACGACCACGTCAACGTGCCGAGCGCGGTACGCGCGCCGACGCCCGAACCGAGGCGCGTCGCGCAGGGCGCGCAGGCCGCGTCGCCGTTGACGAAGAGCGGCACGGTTTCGTTGACGTAGCCCGTCTCGTTCTGATCGACGAGCGCGGTCGCGTATCCGAGACGCCCGACCGAACCCGTCGCGTTCATCCACAACTCGCTCTCGCCGAACGAGCCGCCCGAATACGAGAAGGCCTCGTGGGCTAGTTTCGTGGGCCGCAGCGACACGAGGTTGATCGCGCCGCCGAAGGTGTTGCTGCCGTTGGAATCCTCGGGGCCCAGCCCTTCGGTCACGTCGACGGCCGAGAACGCGGCGACGGGCAAACGCGAGAGGTCGAAGTCGCCGGTGTTGCCGTCGTTGAGCAGTTGACCGTCGAGCGCGAGCAGCGACTCGGACGGGTCGGGACCGCGCAGCGAGACGACGGAAATCGCATTCGCGGCGCCGCCGTCCGGCCGCGTGAACGTGGCACCCGGAACCTGTTGCAGACCGTCGACGATACGATCGTCGCCGAGCGAGTCAAAATCGGCGCGCGTGACCGTGACCGATGGGATCGTTCCCTGGATCGGCGTCAGCCGCCCGTCGACGGTCACCGCTCCGATCGGGCGCAGCTTCGGCGAATCCAGCGGTTCGAGCGCGATCTGGACCCGCACGTCGTGCGTGGCGTCGACGGAAACGCTCAGTGGCGCGTAGCCCGGCGCCGAAACCGCGACCGCATAGACGCCGGGCGGCGCGGTTACGGAGAAATCACCGTGCGCGTCCGAAACGGTCCGCAGCGGCGTCGCGGCTCGGACCTCTACGTGCGCGGCGGCCAGGGGCGCGCCGGAAACGGCATGAACGTTGCCGCCGATAAGACAGCACAAAGCGAGCAAGAACACAACCGCGCCCCTCTACCCGGCGCGGATGCGACCTTCCTGTGCCCGGTGTCCCTCACGGGCGCCGCGCGAGTTGCGCGAGCACGGCTCCGAAGGCGGCGATGCAGGCGGTCTCGTCGGGCGAGCGCGTGCGATCGTTCCAGGTGGCGGACACGCAGTAGCTCGCGCCGCTCGGCGCGGTCACGTAGCTCGTGAGATTCAAGACGCCCGCATCGCTGCCGCCTTTATAGGCGATCCGCTTGAAGCCCGGACTCGGTACGCCGGGATTAATCGTCATCAGCGGAAGGTCTTGGACACGCGCCATGAAGCCGCACAGTTCGCGGTTGGACAAGTGCCATTCGATGTCGAGGTAGGCTGGCGAGAGGTCGAGATCCGCGACGCCGGGTGGCGCCTGCGCGTCGAGTTTCGCGAGGATCGCCCGGCGCGCTGCCAGGTCGCCCGCGCGATAGGCCTCGCGCCGTTCAGCATTCTTGGTCTTGAGGGCGAAGAGCTCGCGGGTCGTGAGAAACGGCGTGTTGCGCGGCGAGAGCGCTTCGAGCGCCGTGCGTCCGACCACCTGGGCCAGGGCATCGGCGGCCGTGTTGTCGCTCAGCGAGATCATCTGCGCCGCGTAAGTTGCCAGCGTGATCGGAATCCCGTCGGGCCACTCCTGGTAGGTTCCCGACGGCAGGCTCTTGGCGGCGGGCGGCAGCGGCACGACGTCGCTCCAGGCATGCCGCTTGGCGTCGATTTGCGCGCGCAGGGCCGCCAGCACGACGAGCTTGAAGCTCGAGCCGACCGCCAGCGGCCGGTCGGCCGACGCCGCGGCCACGTCGGTTCCGCCCTCCGTGATCAGATACGCCACGTCGCCGCCAACGGCACTGAGTTTGGCGAGCGCGTCGCTCAGATCGGACGAGCGCGCGACGGGTGGCAGCAAACGCAGGCCCGTGAATCTGCCCTCTGCGTCGGTCGCCACGATCACGCGGTTTTCGGCTTTGGCGAAGACCGCGTAGTATGCGCCGTCGCGGACCTCGAGCCGCTCGAAGGCGCCCTCTTGCGCCACGATCTGGGTGGTGATCGCGGCGATTTGGTCGAGCGGAATCGCTGCCAGGAAAGACGGCGCGAACCAGTCGGCGCGTGGCGGTTGCTGGGTGAAGAAGCGCTCGAGGGCGCGACGGTCGACGTCGGAGGTTTCGTCGTGCAGCACGAGGGACGACACCTTTCCCGCAGCATCCAGTGCGATCGTCGCGCGCAATCCGCCCTTGGCGAACGTCAACGCATAATCGGATCCCGCCTTCGCGATCGACGTTAGCGCTCCCAGCCGCGCGCGGAAGTCATCGACGATCGTTTGCAGCTGCGAGGCCGGCACGGTTGCCGTGAAGGCCGGCGCGAACGCCGTCGCGTCGACGTCTTTCGAGGTGAAGAGCGCGGTCAGGATCGCGACGCTCGGATCGGGGCTCTGGGCGCCGGCTCGCGCCCCGGCGCAAAACGCGAGAACAATCGATAACGCGACGATCGCCATGGCCCGCACGCCGCACGTATCCGACGCCGCGACGCTTCCGGCCTGCGGTCTCCGCCGGCGGCGCACCGGGCCGCCGCCAGGTGCGCGCGTTCCGCGGCGGAAAGCAGGCCGCGTGCAAGCGATTCTCGAGGGCATCCGCGTCTTGGATTTCGGCCGCTACATCGCCGGCCCGTTCTGCGCCGCGTTGCTTGGAGATTTCGGCGCCGACGTGATCCGCATCGAAAAACGCGGCGGGAGCGAAGACCGGTTCTTGCTGCCGATTGCCCCGAGCGGCGACGGTGCGTCGTACATCGCGCTCAACCGCAATAAACGGTCGCTGACGCTGGATCCGGCGAGCCCGCGCGGCCGCGAGGTCGTCCGGCGCCTGGTCGCCACGGCCGACGTCGTGGTCGTCAATCTGCCGGTGCCGACCCTGGCGGCGCTCGGCTTGGATTACGACTCGCTGCGGGCGATTCGCGCGGATATCGTCCTCACGATGGTGTCCGCCTTCGGTTCGCAGGGGCCGTACCGGGAGCGCGTCGGCTTCGACGCGATCGGTCAAGCGATGAGCGGATCGGCGTACATCAGCGGCCTGCCGGACGCGCCGGCGCGCTCGATGACCAATTTCGTCGACTATTCGACGGCGCTCGCGAGCGCGTACGGAACGGCGCTAGCGCTGCTCGAACGCGCGCGCACCGGGGAAGGCCGCGTCGTCGAGGCATCCTTGTTTCGTACGGCACTGAACCTTACCAACGGCTACGCGCTCGAACAGGACGCGACCGGCCGCAATCGCGTCGGCACGGGCAATCGTTCGCAATCGGCCGCGCCCGCGGACCTGTACCGCACGAGCGACGGCTGGATCGTGCTGCAAGTCGTGGGCGATCCGCTCTTTCGCCGGCTCGCGCGGGTGGTCGACGCGCCGCAGTGGCTCGAAGACCCCCGGTTCGCCGACGACACCCTGCGGGGCGATCACGCGGCGGAGATCGGCGAACGGATCGTCGCCTGGTGCGCGGCTCGCTCCACGCGGGAGGCGCTGGCGGAATTGGAGCGCGCGCGGATCCCATCGGGCCCGGTGTATTCATTTGCGGACGTCCTCGACGATCCGCACGTGCGCGCCGCCGGCTTATACGAGGAGATTCCCTATCCCGGACTCGAGCGGCCGGCCAAGGTCGCGGCCGCGCCCGTCACGCTCTCGGGCCGTCCCGCGGCGCTCGGCCGCGCGCCGCTGGTCGGCGAGCATACGCGCGCGATCCTCGCGGAACTCGGGTACGACGAAGCCGACGTTGCGGAACTCGAGGCGAGCGGCGCGATTTAACCCTCGCCTTCGGTCTTGGAGACGTCGATGAGAGCGCTGCGGTCGCGGAACGGATTGCTTTTCAACGTCCCCTCGCAGCTCGGAACGGGACAACGCGTCCCCGTCAGACCCGCGGCGGAGTAGTATTCGGTAAGACAACGATCGCAACGGAAATACGGCACGTTCGACGGCCTCTTCGACGCCGTGCCTTCCCCGCCCGTTCGGGCCGCCCGGGGACCCGGCCCCGCCTGGGCGAACGGCCGGGCATGACGACCGTCGCCATCGACCCCACCGTTTTTCGCGACGCCGTCGCCGTCCGGCGCGACCTGCACGCCCATCCCGAACTCGGCTTCGAAGAGCACCGGACCGCGGCGTTCGTTGCGAGGCGCCTGCGTGAATTGGCGTTCGAGGTACACGCTGGAATCGGCGGTACGGGCGTGGTCGGACTGTTGACGGGCGAACGCCCGGGTCCGACGGTGATGTTGCGGGCCGACATGGACGCACTGCCGATGCCTGAGGAGAACGAAGTTCCATATCGCTCGACGGTTCCGGGCGTGACGCACGCCTGCGGGCACGACGCGCACGTCGCGATGCTCCTGGGCGCTGCGGCCGTGTTGGCCGGCCGCACGGGAGAGCTCGCGGGTCGCATCGCCTTCGTGTTCCAGCCGGCGGAAGAAGGCGGCGGCGGCGCGCTCGCGATGTTGCGCGACGGCCTGATCGGGCGCTTCGAGATCGCGCGCGCCTACGGGCTGCACGTCAGCACCGTGTTGCCGAGCGGCGTCTTCGGCACGCGGCCGGGCCCGTTCATGGCGGCGGTCGATCAATTCGACCTGACGGTCGAGGGACGCGGCGGTCACGGCGCGATGCCGCACCTCTCCGTGGATCCGGTCGTCGTCGCCGCCGAGGTCGTCGGCGCGCTGCAGCGCATCGTGAGCCGCGAAGTCGATCCCGTGGAACCCGCCGTGGTGACGATCGGCGCGATCAACGGCGGGACGACGTACAACGTGATTCCGCCGCGGGTCGCCCTAAAGGGGACGGTGCGAACGTTCAGCGAGTCGACGCGCGACGGTATGGAAGCGCGGATCCGCCGCATCGCCGAGCACACCTGCGCCGGCGCAAACGCGGCCTGCTCGCTCGAATGGCATCGCGCCTATCCCGTGACGGTCAACGATCCGGTGGAGGCGGCCTTCGTCCGGGCGACCTTCGCGCAAACCTTCGGCCCGGCGCGCTCGCTGGAAACGCCGCCCATCATGGGCAGCGAAGATTTCTCGTATTTTGCTCAGCACGTCCCGGCCGCGTTCGCCTTTCTGGGCGGAGGCGACGCGGGCCATGCCTTTCCCAATCACCACCCGGCCTTCGACATCGACGAAAACGCGCTCGCCGCCGGCATCGCGGCGCACGTGGCGCTGGCGCTGGCC